>Ga0065711_1000073_pt1 | contig 105747 bp, 45 predicted proteins | sample Hoacrofraction12_FD_59098 | JGI IMG/M metagenome (GOLD analysis project Ga0065711, IMG submission 59098) | Hoatzin crop microbial communities from Cojedes, Venezuela - Epithelial fraction 12 v2 (version 2) | ecosystem: Host-associated > Birds > Digestive system > Esophagus > Crop | place... | reverse complement strand
TTTAAAAAAAAAAAAAAAAAAAGTGGTACATAAAATCAAAATTTACTTTAAGGGAGAAATCCTAACTATGTGATTTTTGTTGGGTACAATATTAATGCAAATTAAACCAGAAAGTGAAAATGGTGTATGTTGGTTTTAGAATACAAATTGCTAGCTGTGCATGGATTAAAAGTCTTTCAGTCCCATATAGCATTTTTTCTGAGACTCAGCTGGGAATGTTGCATGCAGGACCTGATTTTAATTTGTGTAAAATTTCCATGAATAACAAAGTCTAATTAAGACATCCATTAAAAGTCCTTAACGTTAATTCAGTGCGGAAAATCTTCGAGTTCTGCTGGATTTTTTTTTTTTAAACTGATGTCTTAATTAGGCACTATTAAGGGAAAAAGTATGCAAATTAAAATCAGACCCTTACTGTTATGCATTTCTTTAATTATTCAGTGCTTGTTTTACTTACATTTTGATTTCTTATATATATTAAAAGAACAGATTAGGTGATAATCTCTCTGGATTGTTCAGTGTTCTGCTTTGGATCATCGCTAAAATAATACAACATCTCAATGAAGTATCTGACTTTGAGACAGTTGGCAAATGTGCAGTCTTGTGATTTTAACATTGGGGAATATATTCATTGAGCAGGAGAAGCTCTTTCAGTTCTTTGCCCAACAAGATTCTTACTCTCTTCCCTTATCTGAGATTGAAAGATTAATCTTTAGACTTAAAAAAATAAAATTTGCTGATTTTTTTCAGAGTAGTAGCAAACTGAAAACACTTCCTATTCTTGTGTTGTGGCACTGTAGGGAATAACAGGCCAAATTGCCCTCAATTTATTACTTTCATCACCTTTTGTAGCCTTTATATTAGGGTAATGTTTTTCCTTTCATTTGGTGTTTGGTTTAGTTCCTGAAAAGAGGGGACAGGATTAAACAACACCAAGTGTGGGATTCCAGGCGTCTGCATCAGCATCAGCTATTCTCTGCAATTTATTAATCACTATTGTTAGTGGAAACTCTTTTAAATTTAATTCTTGAAAGTTCACCTCTGAGATATGCTGTATATCAGAGGAGTTGCCCAGTCAAAATATCTCTAAATAGAACAGTTAAAGGATGGCTGTACAGAAAGTAGAACAGCAAGAATATTTTTTTTTGCTTAGGAAAAGAGGCAGCCGTCTGTGAAATTTCAGTGACAAAAGGGAATTGTTCTGATACAATGGCATGCTTTGAGCCAAACCAGTTTCTCTTTTCTAAATAAAACATGAATTTTTATTCCAACAAATTTAATTATTATAAAATGCAGAACTGCATCTGTATGAATACCACATCAAATCATCAAATTTAATTATACTTTCCCACCTCAAAACACACTTATTTGGATTTCAAAAGGAGAACTGTGATGATAGTTTTAATTTCAGCTTTAGAAATAGAAAGGATGGATACCCTGACAGCATTTACCTAAAATGAACTGTTCCTCCCAAACATCTTTCAGTAATACACTAATTTAGATTGTTATAACAAGCAACTGAGATGCCTTGTACTCCCCACAGCAATTTTGAGATTAATTACATTACTGCTGCACTGATTATAGTGAGACAGTCATGCTATTCAGTGGAATACTTTAAGTAAAATTGGTTTAAAGATATAGAGCTCCCATAGGTTTCCATGGTGGGAAGCAGTGGGCAATTTTCTTGACGTAATGTTAAATACTCCAGATTATGTGTGATGAACAGTCAGGAAGTTGAAACAGGCCCTTTGGCTGAAGTGAAAAATGATTCAACAATAGATGATCCTAAACAAAAGAGAGCTGTGTCTACTGGTTTCATGCATATCTGCTTTTTATTCCCTGTTCCATCTGGAGAATAAATAAACAAATGTACTGAATAGAAATGGACCTTGTTAGATACAGAGCTGGACTTTCCTCCAACTAGTAGTCTGACAAGTTCCCAAGGTTTTCAAAATCGCTAGACTTTCCACTAATTAAGTGATTCTGCTGAGGCTGTTTTATTATACTTACTTCGTACGCTTTTTTTCTTCCACTAGGCACAAATGTTACTGGTGAGATTGTGTGTGTGAGTATGTATTTGTATTATGATGGGGTGCTGGTCTCTCCACAGTTAGTTTGATACTGGTTACTTACTGTAAGTTTCAGCAAAAACTAATTAATTGATCTGTGTCTAATCCATCTACGGTGTTTATCCATCTACAGTGTATTGAGGTTTTCAAAACTACTACAAATTTTGAAGAGGTAATTCCTTTTTGAATGGTTTCAGGTGGGTGAATCTTTTAATCTTGGAAAATATTACCTCCTCTGTGTGTATGTACACACGTGCACGCACACACACAAATCTACATACACTTGAAATGTGTTAACAATAGAGAGTGTATGAATCAATATACAGTATCCAAATCAGACTTCCAGTGAACCTAAGTGAACCACCAAGCACAACAATCCTTGTGTGGCTGAAGTCAAAACCAAAAGTTCCAAAAGTAATGCCCTGTTGAGTTAAGTGGAAGAATTTCCTGAGTAAGGTATGGATAATCACAGAAGAAGGGTCAGCGAGTGTGATGAAGGAACCGGGGTCAGCAAGTGTGATGAAGAAACCAGGGTCAGCAAATGTGATGAAGGAAACAGTGGTAAAGCAAACAGTTAAGGTGAATGCTGCTGAAGAACATCCTGGCATCAGTGAGAAATCATTTTTCTGACTGAACCAACCAAACAGAAGTAGACAATCTTTTAAGCCCATTGAGTTTGGATTATGGAGGACACGGTTTACAGGTAATCTTAAATGAAATTTGTGGTATTTTTGATGAAATACACAGTTTTCAGTGGTGTGGTAAAACTGCCTCCAGTTTGGGGAGTTAAGTACTAAACCCTTTTCGTCTTACAATACATGGCTTACACTCGTTACGTACTACAGTCCAAGTGAACTGCTGTCCACATACTGACTAAAATTTCTGGGGCTGTTAAAACATACTTTGTTGCAATGTGGGCTGGTTTGCAGCTTTAGCTTTTTAAGGGTTTTATCTTTGTCTGAAGAAAGACAGATCTGAGCTGCGTGAGAAAAGCTGTTTCTGGAAGCTGGTGAGACCACTTATTTTCCTCTTGTAATTTACTGGGACATTCATTTTTTTGGTTCAATGAAATATAGGCACACTTTTCAGGAACACCAGGCAGATGCTTTGTCATTCTTCAGTACAATAACTGCAGTCATTTAGCAACTAGGAGGGAATCTTGTGAGGCTCTGTTTGCCTGGTCACAGGGTTTCCTGTTGGTTCCTGAGAGACTACTAGCACAATAAGCCCACATAAGCGATATGTGTGCATGTGGTTTCTTTGGTACAGCTAACACCTTGATTTGTTGACGTTTAATAGTTTTCAGCTTCTTGGGAAAGTACTTCCTTGTAATATTGAAGAAATTATTGAATATTAAATACAGCAATGTGGTGTTTTTAACTGTAATTGGGAGGCAGAGAGAGAGCACTAGCTTAGCTGTATCTACTGACAAGGCATTTTAAGATTCAATTGCAGTTGTAAGTGATTACTTTGTATTTAGTTTGCTCATTTTTAGTTTATTACATGCACAGCTGTTGAGTCCCCAGACTGCATGAAAAACCATTTAACCCAGATGTATGTTTTGAACATTGATCTTCAAAGAGGTTTCCTTTTGCGTGCTTGCATAACACTGACTTACCCTGTTGTTAAGGCAGATAGATGAGGAAAGCTGGGTGCTTCTTGGTGCTCTTCCTCTTGACAAATAATTCAGATTTTGTGAGCTCACAGGTAAAATTGCGATTCAGGATGGAGGACTCTTCGCCTTGAGTGTCTTATGATATCTGTGTCTGAACACGGCTTGCTGAAGCTCTGCAGTTGTGCTCGGTTTCAGCTGCATTACATGAACAGGAAAATGCTTTCTCCAATGGATGAGACTCAGAGCTCTATAGATCAAAGTCAACACCTCAATTTTTCTCAGAAAGTAGTACAGAAGTGGTATTGTCAGCCAAGAACTGGCAACAACATGTTTTTTCTAAAGCTAATTCCTCAAGCAGACAGGTAGCTCCTTGTCACACCACCTGAAGCTTTTGTGTGGCAGCTCCCAGTGAGGTCTGTGTAGGATGTGTTGTAGCTCTCTCACGTTGTGAGGTTATGGAAACTAGTGAGATTCATCCTTACGAAAAGAGGTAAGGGGCACTATAAAAAGGCAAAGTACATTTCTGTTGCTAGCATAGTGTCCAACAGCAGATGGGAAATTTTTATAGCCTTTCTTCTTGTTAAGTGCTTTGTGGAACCTACCAGCTTCTACCTGAGGAGGAATTGCCCTGCAGTACCTTCTACAGTATCACTGGCAGTGCTCTGATAATACTATTCCCTTATGTTTAGTAGAGTCTCAGAGGCATGGTGTTATATTACTCAGATGGGTAGTAACTTCAGGATGTGTCTTTCGAACATTTGATGAAACTGCCTCCTGTACTATTGAGCTGTCTCCAGTGGAAGATGAACATGGCCATGGGATGTTTACAGGTTCTGTAGCATTAGGGTGCCCTACACAAAAGCTCTGCTGAGGCAAAAGGTTGGGTTCGCGTCATATAACAAAAAAAGAAAAAAAAAAAGAGTGACAAAAATGGAAGACACTTCTTCCAGTTGCTTTTACTTTTAGATTTTCTGAAACATCCGTCACCTTCTGTGGGTACCACAGAGCACAATGGCGTGGACTCAAAGACAGACCTTAACAGCTGTATTCTTCAAGTTCATAGGTGTGGCTAGTAGACAACTGTTGGAACAAGATATTTGGTATGTGCAGAACTAGATCTTCTACAGCTTCATCAGTAAAATTAAGTCAGTCAGTGGTCTGAAAACTACACTGCCATAGGGTTTTGAAGTGATATTTTTCATTACTGTATCTGAACTTTTACCATTACAAGGGACTGTAACTGTTGAGAAGAAATGGGTGACAGTGTATTTCCAAAGACACTAAATCCAGTTTGACTAAATTGCACTCATTGGTTGATCACCTGGCTATAACAGGGTAACCTTCTTGGGAAACACAGAGTTGCTCTTGAAAAACCTGTGTTTTGAGATGAAAATGTATTGTTCTCCAAGTACAGGGGTTAACTGGAGTAACGTAGTTTTTGTTAAGCCCTGAAATTTCTTTCTGGAATGACTAACACAGTATCATATGTAGCTGTGCCTAGGACATGCACAGGATTAAGGAGGTTTCTGGCCTTTGTTGATTATTTCTTCAAAGAGGCTTTGTATTAAAGATTCCAAGGAAAATTGGAATTATTTTATTTGGAAGTTGGAATTACAATTACAGTTATTTTGTTAATAAGATACTCTGAAAATTTAAACACAAAATACGTTTTATCATTTAAGCAACTTAATAGTTTATGTGAATTGCTTAATACATATGTCAAATTTCTGTTATATTTAGGTATCTCATCTGTAGATGTTAGTGTTGCCATTTCATGATGGCATCAGAAAGATTTTTTTAACACTGGAAGTAGTGAGCTATATGACAAAAGGCTGTCCTAAAATCTAGTTGGAGACTGAAGCTGTAAATGTGCTGATATTTGCCTAATACGTGAACAGAAGTCTGAGAGGAGGTTGATTAATTAGTGATTAGAAATATGTTAGTAAAATCCCATCAGGGAAAACAGGTATAGTGAATCCTGATTTCAAGAAAGTCTGTATTCATATCTGTTACAAGTTTCTGTTCAGACCTAAGTATTAACTGAAAGTGTGCATAGTGCACACAATCAGATATTAACAGTCTGACAACCTGAGTTATGTCACAGCTATGGCACTGAATACAAGTCATCTGTGGCTTTGGGCACATGAATGGATCTGTGGCAATTCAAGATCGTGTGAGTTAAAAAGCTGGAGAATGTAACACAGATCTGAAAATCAAATTAGCCTCCAATCCAACAATAGAAAAATGTACCTGCATAAATTTGGGCTAAATTTGCCAGACCTTCATTGTGTTTGCTTCTTTCCCTCTCCCATTTTCAAATGCACAGCTTGTTGATCTAACACAGCTGCCTCCATGCAATTTGCTTGAGGTTTATGCCTCGGGCATTGTGTCTCTGTTTGTGAATCCATCACACAGACATATTGATACCCTAGTTGACGGTAACAGTTGATTTTTCACCTGTAATGCATTTGTCTGTAAGAATCTCTTCAGGGAAAATGGAACTAAAACCTGGAACTTGTTTTAAATAAAGACAAAATGAATTTGTATTAAATGATGTGCTATAAATATTTGCACTTGTAACTCAAGTGGATACTGTCAAAATATATATAGAGTTTGCATGCTAAAATATATTTTATCATAACTACAAAAATTAAAAAGGAGAACAGGTCCCAGAAGCTATTTCTAGCAGCCAATTTTCAATAAGAGTATGAATTGGCAACTTCAGAGGGCTATTTCTGACCAGAAGGTTTCCCTCTTTGCACTGAAAACTTAAAGTGGGACAGAGGACTGGAGACATGTGAGAGAGATGGCATTCTTCAGCTTGTGCCACTATCAACTACCATGGTCCAGAATCTAGACCTTTATTTCAAAAGCTTTTAGTTTTGTGTTTGTGAAGATAACCATAGACGAGTGAATTGACTATAAACCAATGCAGCAATGTCAGAGTCAGTCTGAAGATAGGCCTAAGCAATAACTCTGAGACAGTTATGTGATCTGTTTATTTAGGGCTGCTTTATGGTCTTAAGCTGCAAACTGTTTTGTTGACTGCTTTGCTGTTGTTCAGTGCATTCGAGAAAGACAAGTATGGAAGTTTCAGTACATTTGCTAATGAGTGACATTCTTGTAACAGAATTTGGGGGAGCAGGAGACTGCTTTTCATAAACTCTGTTTTCAAATGCAGCACACCTAGGAAAAACTCTGACATTTTAAGGCAATTTCATGCATACCATTTCCTATGACAAGCTGTGTCAAAGGAAGGACCGTAGTTCACAACTGAAAGACAGCTAGTGTTGTTGAAGATGATTTATATATGTAGAAGTCCCGACAGGTATGTGTTTACCTACAACTGATGTTAGTTAAAAATGTAAATACAGAAAACTTCCAGTATGAGAGGAGGCTTTAGGTTTTTAGACACAGTATACCAAGCTCTGTCTTGTGTGTACTTATTCCTTCTTGCATAATCTTGTTTGCTTGGCAACAACATCACCTGAACAGTGATTGTAATATACAGTATTTGACATTACTGCAAAATTTTAAAACAAATGTTACATTACAAATGTGGAAACAGAGGTAAAGTAATTGGAAAAGAACAGATGCTAGACATTACAAAAAAAAAGCAGAATTAATCATAAAGTGCTGTCAGAAGGTACTTGGGGAAATGTGAAAATATGCAATGAAATTGTGAAGAGGCAGGTAACTAGGTTATAATTGCATTTGAAATCTAATGTGCAGTCAGAATCTGAAATGTTGGAACCATAAGAATTAAACTTACTGAAGTAATGAGTTTTCCCTTTTCTTCATTCAGAGTTTTTATTTTTCTGTCTAGAGGTTGCAGACCTCAGTTTCATTGTGTTGTGTCTGCACTCAGTTTTACATGTAGGATAGTAGATAGGGAACAATGCCCACCATTTAAGAAGACATTAAAAAAAGGAAAAAAAAATAGAAATGTAGACACTTGTTGGGGGGTCACAAACCCCATCCACTAAAATCACTAGCAAATTCCCCATGGAATTCAACAAGGACAGGATTTCACCTTCAATTTGGATGAAGTGGGATGTACTGCTCTTGTGGTATGTATCACACAGGAAAGAACATGGTTTACATGAAAACGGGGTATATGCTTTGTCTTTTACCTCAGCAGGGAAAGCTGAGTTTGGACCATATGCACAAGGACTAAGCTAGAGTCCATGTGAGCCATGGCATTCCCCTTGACCGGGATCACTGGGGAACAGTGGAAGGTGATACATTGCTGTCAATCGTCCTGGTCTCCAGCTGTTTCATTCCAGCTAATTCATTCAAGTCTGGCTTTGGAGACAGAGCTGCTTTCTGAAGTTGATGACAGTGGCTGTTCTAATCTGTAAACTCCCTGGAATCTTCGTTCTGAGTTCTTATTAAAGTTGGTTGTTTTGGTAAGGGATTCTCAGTTGTTTTTGTGATGTGTTAGCACACTACATGAGCTAAGGCTCCTAAGGTAGCCCTGTGGTCACAGGTCAGTGACCCCACCTAGGAGCTACCAGATGAATCGGAGCGATGGTAGACCCTCCAGCAAGCTGGGTGGGCAGCTGGGCTGCCAGGGCAGGAAGCAGGGCTTGCCTCTGCAGCAGGCTCCGCAGAAACATGCTGAAAATACAATCCAACATAGCAAGCAGGTCTTGCTGACAAGAATTTTGGTGTTTTAGAGAAAAGTTCATCATAAGGCCCACCTATATGTCTCATGGTTTCCCCCACAAATGCTTCAGACTGTGTCACGGGTCTGTTACCTGAGACAGAGCCTGTTTTATTGCAGCATCAAGATGTCTTGAGTTGAACTCTGTACAACTCGCAATGAACAAGGGAGGATGCTTGCCTGTAAGTTTTGGAGTATCTTGGGTCATCTGTGTGTGGAATATATTTTAGGTAACTCTTAGAGGTTTTCTGAATTTATCTTAGTTAAAATTTTCATTTTGTTCTAAGGCAGGTGGAGTCAGATTTCTGGTTGCCTAGACGCCTGCTTTTAGAGGCTGGCATGCCTTTAAAATAGAGCCCGCAAAATAAAATTCCTTAAACCACTGCTAAGATACATCTCAAAGACTGTGGGCTTATTGACACATACTTAGTATATGACTGTTTGCTGTAATATAAAGATGTAATTTGCATTCTTGAGGAAAGACCTCTACAATTACTGAGTGAATTCCCCACTTATGACCCATTGGTCATGGAAGTATGCAAGCAGATGCTCGGTAAACTTTTAGGCCACATTATTGTCTAGAGATGGTATTGTATGTATTCTGACACAATTTTAGTTTCAAGTACACATAATAGGGGATATCTATCTATCTGTTCAGTTTCACCTAGTGAACAAAACTTAATGTAGCGTGCCAGTTATTTGGAGAAATGATGTTATTTGTAGGAAGTATTGTCATTCATTTCAGTTGTCAGGCTTGTGATTTTAGAGAGGGGAACAGTCTGCTAACTGCATAGTGTTCCTAGAAATACAAGATTAGTCTCCACTTAGACTTACATTTTCCTGTGTTTTCTTCTAGCTTAACTTTAGATGTCCTAAAGAACAAGACTGTCCCTTGGGAGCATTTGCAAAGTCTAGTAGATCATACTGCCAGGAAGTTTCTCCTGCTATTAATTTTAAATTTCCTCCTTCTCAATTTCATTCCATTATCCCAAGTTTATACTTCCTGTACTTTCCAAGCAATTCCTTCCTTTTCTGTGTGTTTATACTCTGCACATACTTGCAGTAATTGTCTCAGCCCAGTTATTATTTCATTACCACAGTCATGCTTACCTCTTTTAACCTTTTCTTGCATCAGTTGAATCAGGTCCTGTATCAGTCCATTTCTTTGCTCTGAGTTGTCTCAGATTTGACAAGATCCTTCTGATAATAAGATTCCCAATATTTTCTACTTTGTATGGCTGTATTTTAAAATAGCTATGATTCACAGAACACACAATCAAAGTAAGACAAAAGTTGTCAGGCACTGTTGAAAAAACTATTTGCTACTTGCTAATTTTTACTTGAAGTTATTAACAGTTTGAGTATTTACAGTCCTACAGAATGTCTAAGACATTTTTAACCATTGGATAAACATATACATTTACCGGTGAACACAGCCAGATTTATATGTCCCTATACGCAGAAAGTAGCATATTCACTTGATGACCTGTACCATAAGGTCATATGCAGACTGCCTCTTGTGTCTATGAAAGAAGTGTCTTTATTTATTATGTTCTTGACTTGCAAAATTCCCATTATTAAACACTTCTGTGTTTTTGGTAGGTGGCTTTTGGCCAGCTGTTATGATGTATGCATTGTAGTGCATCGTATCCTAACCCTCTCTCCCACTCCCAAACATGTGAATTATTAGTTAGCCTTCCAGTATGCGTAATCTCTGTGGACAGCTGTGGTCAAGTCTTGGTTATGCTCCAAGCCAGAGTGGTATGGCATGTGAAAACAGAGGTTTTGCATCATTCATTTGCTCTTAAAACTTTGTACATCAGGGCCAATGCCTGGTCATTTTAAACCTCCTGTCGTGGGATTTACTGTGGTTCACAGCCACTGTGCGAACAGCAAATATATTTTGAAACGCTGTCATGGATGCTGCATCCAGAAAGAAAGCAAGCTGACCAAAAAGTACTGCTACTTAAGCCTGTACTGCCTATCTGAGGAAGGTTCTGCTTGCTGACAATACCACATAGAAATTCGTAGCTTGGTTAGAATGGCACATTCCAGCATGCAGGTACTACAGTGAAAGGCATTCTGGAAAACCCTAAGATAGGTGGGTAGGTTCCTTAAACGCAATGTGTGTGTTTCACAAGGCATTCTTTTGGTTTTGTTTTGTAGCCTAACAGCAGTGGTCAAGTAGTAGGGAAAGTGCCTGGCCATTTTACTCCAGTTTTGGCACCGTCTCCCCATCACAGTGCGGTGCGACCTGTGACCCTGACCATGACAGATACTAAACCCATCACTACATCCACTGAAGGTGAGGCATCTTCACCTACAGCAACCAGTAAGTATTTCTTTAGGAAACAAAAAATGTCCATCGAAGATTTGATATGATTTCAAATTGAGGACAGAAAAAGGTGCCTTTTCCTACTATTTGACCAAGTGGATGCTCATCATTTTACATGGAGAGCAAACGTGATCTGACTGCAAAGCTTTTCCTCCCCAAATTTCAACCAATGCATTCATGTTACATGAACCAAAGTTTGTGACATGGCAACCAAAATGAAAGGGAAAAGCCTGCATATTTGACCACTATTCAAGAAAAAGAAAACGTGGTTCTTCATCTAAGGTGGACATTGTTAAGACATTGAGAAGCACACCCAGACAGCAAGGTTTACAGTGACCCACAGATGGAATTCCAAACAGGGATTGGATAATTTGCTCCTCAATGAGCTTTCCTACAGAAATCAAGCCTTGTTACAAGGCATACTGAATCCGAGCTATGACAATTGCATGTTGATATAGGTTGTGTCGTTTTTAGCAAAAAACAACTGATGTGGCAAAAGAAAATTTTAATTTCTTGTCATTGCTGCAATGGATGGTAGATCCACTGTTCCTTTTTTAAAAAAACCAACCAAAGTATATAGGACCATGCTATTTATCCTATTATCTTCAATGGAATTGTGGTTTTGGAAATAAGACCAAAGGTGTTACTAGCTATAGGGTAATTTCTTCTCTTCCAAATACTCAGTGATGCAGAATGTTGCTTTCTAACTGCCTTCTGCATTTCTGGTGTCTCTGAACTTTTATTTGGACTTGAGATGGCTGGTGTTTATCAGAGTGGTGAAGATTTTTAGGAGACACTTCCAAACATACACTTTGGAAGAAAACGTAACTATTTTTAAGAATATTAATCTCTTTAGGGTCATTAAAGTGACTTGCTTTAGACTTGTTTAGTATTTGAACTGTGAATGCAGTCCCTAACTTTTGGTCTGTCATTAACATAGACCACAAACTGTAGATTTCTTAGGTGTTATACTACTTCAGGTGTTTTCATTAGAATGTGAAGCTGAGATGAGACTCAAATATGTAGCAGTGGCCGAGATGTAAAGGAGGAAAACTGGTTATGCCTTTATTATAAAAGAATAGGAGTAACTTCTGGACAAACTATAGTTTAGGTATGAACAACTAGTTACATTGATAGATTTATGGAATTATTGTAGCTGGTTTTTTTTTAGTATAGCAGAAGTTTTGTTAAAAGTTGGTAGAGTATATCTGTATCCTCCCTGGTGGTTTGTGGTACAGTTCTTGAACCTTTTAGAAAGAGTTAGTTTTTGCAGCTAACAAGAAGCTGTTGCTCGAAAATTTTGGTCCAGAACAGAAAAGTGAGAAAACTGAGTTTGTGTATTGTTTCAAGTATTCATGGTTTCATTCTGCTTCCTGTTTGACATGATCATACCTGACCTAAATAGCTGTCTCAGATGAGGTCAGGTTTTCTAATACAAATGGCAAAACCAAAAAATACGATGTCAGAACTGCATTGGGATGTTTTCTGGTAATCTGACCATATTACTCATCACTACAGGAAGGCAAGCCTAATCTGTTCATTGCCCTACTACTAAGGGAAAATTTGAACTATGTTTTCACATGAAGTTGGCACCCAGTTTCTCACGCAGTTCATTGGAACTTGGGTACCAGATTCCCCGTGAACCTTAGAACATCTTGTCTTAGGTTTTTGAAATAAGGCTTCCTCATGGCTCCACAGCAGCGTGCAAGTAACTTCTTGCCTAAAGATCCAACAGGTGTTACTACAACACGTAAATAATAATAAAAAAAGCCTATGTACAAATTTTATTTCAATGTGACAGTTCTACTTATGGAATAGCTTATGAATGCTACATGTTCAGAGTGTTATGGCTTTCAGAGCAGTGCAGTAGTCTGTCTGCTTGGTGAAGCCTTTTGAAATTGGATTGGTACCTCTAAGAGCAAAAAAGGGAAGGAACGTAGCTTGTTGATGGAGAAAATAGCAAAAAATGAGGGATCATGTCCTGCTGATATATAAATTATATAAATTGTATATATTATATAAATTATATAAATTATATAAATTATATAAATTATATAAATTATATAAATTATATATGAATACATATAAACTGTATTATCAGTTACAATAGACCTGCCACACAGACTGCTAATGTTAATATAACAGGAAAATCAAGACTGAATATATTTTAAGGCATAGTTTTACTTTTATTTGCAATAACTGATTGATTGGTTCAAAATACATATCGATATATATATAGATAAAATGTGGCCACCAAGTTATCGTTATTATTCAGTCTGATGAGAATAAAATTGCAAATGATTAGCATTGCTTTTCATTCTGAAGTGCAATAGCATAATTGTTTTGAACGAGAAAGAACAGCAGGCTTTGATAATATTTGGGGAACCCTGTGGCCTCCACCATAATTCCCTTCTAATGAGTGATTAATTTTTATCACAGGTTTTCAGTAAAACCTGTTTACTGTAGAAAGCTTTTTTTAAAAAATAAATTTAGTGGATTTCATTTGCTTGTATTTGCTGTGTGACTTTAATACTAACAGGCCAATTCAGTACATACTCCCATCTAGGTCCTCACTGGCATGGTTGTGTAAGTCTATTCAATTTTAGCAGTTTTGCTTTGTCTGCCAGCAAATTTCCAGGTAGTGATGCTGCAAGTTGTAGTGTCGACATCTCCACACTGGCAAGTGGCGTAGAACTGCCTACCTCATTTCATAAGTGTCACCAAAAGCCGTAAGAGGGTAATGGCTTTTAGGGATTATTGATAGAGACCAGACAGGACTGTGACCTGCAGGTAAAGGATCCATATCCTGTAACTAATCCCAGCGTCACCTACCATTCTCCTTGTCCTCAGAAATTGATTTCTGCAGTCTTCTGTAGCAGATGGTGAAGAACGTCCTTAAATTCTCCCCCTGGGAAAATGTTGCGCAGGGGAGTTGAATATTTAATACTATATTGCACTGTAAAAATTAACTCCCTTCACATGAAGATACTAACCAAATTACATCCTATTTCCAAAGTCCTGTAAAGATTCATTTCATGCCACACAAGTAAATTGAACTTTTGATTCCAATTTGTTGCTGTTCTTTCACAGTTTTGTGATGGGCCTTCACAGCAGTGAGAATAAAAATTGTGCGCTAGTATTTTCTCTCAACATTGTAATCTCAGTGTTTTCACTGGTGCCTGAGACTGGCGTAATGGAAACAAGAATCAGGCTTGTGATTCCTTCAAATACATATCTTATTTAGTCACTTAAAAAAAGTATATATATTAATCAGAGGAACTTTTATTTAACAAGAGACATCATTATGATTTATACAGGCAGTTTCCATTGAAGTTTATAGGAATTTACACATGCCTTTCCAAATTTGGTCCAATTTTTCTTTTGCATTCTGTTAAAGTTTAAATAAGGGAAAAATGCAGACACATCCTATATATTGCAAAATCATAACTCTGAATCTCTCGTATTTGTACTATACCTGCACAGGGTAATAGTTGTGATAGGTTGGTATTTTTATCAATCTGTTTTGTTCTTCCTTAATCAGCCTACACAGCCTCAGGCACATCCCAAGCCAATCGTTATGTGGGACTCAGCCCAAGAGACCCATCCTTCCTACACCAGCAACAGGTGGGCAAGTTTCACATAGGTGTAATGATATAGAGAAGCTTTTTCGATATTACCTTCCTACATGCTACCACTGTTATCTTGGATTAGACGGTGTTCCTGAGGGTTTCAGAGTTTATCGTCCGAAGATAAAGTTTATTCAAAACAAAACTGAACCCTTTAAGAAATGTCAATTTAGCATGTGCTTTATTTCTGAGATTTGTGCCATCTTAGGGAACTTCTAATCATATTTCTTTCAATTATTTTATTTTTCAAGAACTCATACATGTAATCTTTAATAGGATTTTAGGAAAGAGAATGAGGTATATAAGGAACAAATATAATTTCAAATTCAGTTTAAAAAATAAATGAAGTTTCTGAAGCAAGAAGTCCAACTTATTATTTTCAAGCTATTTTGTTTTTTTTTTCCCCAGATGTTTAAGTCTACATTTCTTCATTTTGGTTCTAGAAGTTAAGATATAAAAACAAATTCTCAATGCAACACATCATCATTTCTAGTTTAATAGGTTTGAATTGGTCTGCTGATTTCAAATGTCATAAAACTACAGTTTTGTTCTGGTTTCTTACATCATTTATGTTTCAAGTAGCATTTTAAATTTCACATCTCATTAATGCTGTAAATTTAATGCAAATGAAGTGTTTACCCAAACTGTGAAAATATACAGCGGAGATTAATGATGGCTTACAAACAAATTAGCTGCAGTCACTAGAAAGGCGATACATACACAGAAATGCTACATGGCTAGTGACAGGAGTAAACTCAGACCCTTTAGAACTTTAACATATTTTATGATGTGTGTGTTGCTCCTCGATCGTAACAGTAGAGGACTTTGAAATTAACAGCATGTAAAAAGTTATAAGGAAAAAATCTGAATGTGGCAGTAAGAAAGGGGCTGTTAAATAGTCCTTGGTATTTATTGTACTGTATTTTTTCTCAGACTTGGGTTCCTGTCAACAGGTGGTACACATGCCTGTTTCATTTTTCAGTAAAACCTACCTGTTCTGTGTTTGCTGAGATGCAGCTGAAGTGTGCTTCATCTGGAACTCCCTATCCCTACCCACTCACAGGGCAAGGTGGCAGCATGTCTGTTTTAAAGGTCACCACATGCAGAGTTCAGAGAAAATCATAAAGATGATCGTTTATTCGAGATAGTTGATTCTTTGCCAAATTCTTTTTTTAACCAGTGAGACCTAACTGGAAACATCTGCACACTTTTATGAAAATACCAAATGATAATTAGTTGGTTTGCCAAACATTCATTTTTCAGTAAATTTTTTTTAGCCTCTCAAAGATTGTTGCATTATGAAATGTGTTATAATTACTATAACAGGGTTCTTTTTAAAAGATATACAATATGTTTGTTGTATTCTATAACACACACAATATCTCTCTTTCTAAACACAGTGCATGTAATTGCTGGATTTCTTTTCATGTGAAGTTTTACATAGTATCCTTTGAAAAGTCTCTGACATCCAGTTAATTTTGGGATGTGCAATAATTTCTTTTTCACTACATGTTTTTAGACAGAATTTTTTCTGCAAATTTTCTGCTGCTTAAGCCCATTCCACCTTCTTCCAAGTTCATTGAAGGAGTTGCAAACTTCTTGTCACATGCCAGAAGGCAGTGGCAGCATGCTTAATTTTCTTTTGGCTGGGTTTTTGTCATGTAAATCATATATTGATTATTTTATGTGTCTTCTATGTATTTTTCGCTTTGTGTAGATGAAAATAAATCTGGAGATTTCAGCAGTGCCATAGGAACAGAGAAGTGAGAGGGATCTCAAGGGTCATCAGCATGTTTGGTGTTTACATGCACTGTGTCTTATACTCCTTTTCATGGTAAAACATGTGGCCAGATGGCTTAGGGAGAAGAGGAAAATAAATTAGATCTCACATACACTTCATAAACTGAAAAAATTCTTCAATGCCACTGTGTGAAACCAGTGTTCTCCCTTCCAAAGCACATTGCTTCCTATTCTCATTATATTAATTCCAGAGCATCAACTGGCGACCAGTGAGCCATATAGTAAAATTAAAAATTGTAATGTTCTCATCTTTGCTGTGAATTCTCTGTTCTTTTCTGACTTATGCAGTGGATATATGTGTAAGTTTGCCTGAGTGTGTTTTTGGGGGGTGCGTGTGTGGATGTCTAGACATTTAAATATGTACAAAATTAGGGAGTAGTATGTACTGCTGAAACCATTTAAAAGAACAGAATACTTTAACAACAAAGCTTTTTCAGATGGATAAATATAAAAGTCTAAGTGTGTATGTATAAGTTTCTAATGAATTAGTTACCTTCAATCATTTAAATCGTAAAGGCATCTCTGAGATGACAGTGCCATACATGTTTATTATCCAGAAAGTGAGGAAGAGCACTGAGATTGTCTAAACAACTTTAACAGAGCAAGGATTATCCTTTGATAAGGCAGAAATGAGATTGATTTACTATGTTCTTTCATTACTTTACAACAATTTAAAAGAGAACTCTCTTCTTGTGACAGGTTTTAAATGTATTTGGCTTAAAGCAGCCCATGATGAATGAAAAGAAAAATCAAGGGGTACATGAAATAAAGGCAATCAATCATTTTCTATTAGTGGAGAGAAATTCTAAATTAGAAAGCCAATGGTTTTCATTCCAGAGAGGTCTTTTAAACATGCACCGTACCCTGTAATACACATTGACCCCTCAAGAATAAATATTGTCACCGGTACATTTTTTACTTCATTGGAGGAGTCTTTATGAAGATTAATTCTCTCTGGTTATGAGAAATATCAGCATGTACTATTGAGTACTTTCTGCTGTGTTAAAAAGAACCATTATGTAGCCAGTTTAAATTACAGTAAGCACAATAAATTTAAAAGTTGCACATGTATTTTGCAACATACACTTACATGGAGTCTTTTGACAAAGTGATAGTTTGCTAGAACTTACAGTAAACAATTTATAGTACAATCTACCTGGAATACTTGCATTTAGATGGGAAACACTGAATACAACTTTGAAAGACAGTGCATAATAGCACCAATGGGAGCAGTTTATTAGCTTTTACTGATCTGGATACTCTGAAAAATATGCTGTTACATGCATTACTTAGCATGCTACATTGACAGTTAGGAAGACAAGGTACTAAGGAGGAATTACAGCTATGCAGTCTACTTTCTGCTGCAGTTGCTGATGGGTCTTCCTTTTACCTGCCTTGAAACGCCAGATATTTCTGTACTGTGACATGAATAGTTACAAAACATATCTCTTGCTTCAGTGGCATCTAGAAAGTCATATGTATCCTATAATTTTGTGGTAAAAAAATCATGTCAGCTCCTCCCCTTACTGTCTATTACAAATCGTTAATGACCACTTGGTTTGCTTTTCTTGGTTCAGCATCAGCTTCTGAGAGTTAATTATTGATAATGTAACTGCAGGGAGGGCACCATCGGAAGGGGCAAGGGAAGTGATAAGAGCTAGTACCTGGGTGAGAATTTTTCTTAATTTTACTATTGATGGTTGGGGGAATTATTTTATGAAGTAAAATCTAGTACTCAGTGCTCATCATTTGTGCTGAGAAACATCTTAAATGAATTGTGGATAAAAGAAAGGTTGAATAATCTTCACAGTTATTTAGGAGCACCTTTTTTCCTCTTTCTTTCTCTGATTTGCCTCTACTGAAGATTTGTGATTTCTAAGCCTAGACTAGAGGAAAAAGCACCAAACTGAGGAAACTCAGTCAAATTCAATCTTCTGCAAACGGACACAGTCCCTTGCCAGATTCTAGTTGTGTCTCCATTCTTTTGGCTAAATAATTTTAATGGAGAGATCATTAGTTGAATAACAAAGTCTTAGTGATCAGAATTCTCATGGCTATGTGGTGGCATTTCTGTAGCCTCCTTGTGTTACTGTTCTCAACTTCATGAACTTATTGTGTGCTTGAAATGATAGACACTTATAGACAGGTTGATGTTGTTTCTGGCTATAAAGCTAGAATGTTGCCAGAAATACTAGTCATGCAAACTGTGCAAACTATATAAAAAGATAGATGGGTGGATAGATAGACATTTGTATTTATTGCAAATACAGATTTATAGTTTCACAAATAATAAGGTGTCTGCTGGAATGAATGAAATAACTGACAGATTTTCTTTCTTGGCCATTAATTTTAATGCACCTTGGAGCCTTGTATGGGTGATTCTATTTTTAATTAGAAAATATAAATAAAAGAGATAGCTATTGAGGTCTGTGAAGACAACGACATCTAGAACATTCTGTCTGTTCAGTTAACTGTGCTAACTAATGCTGGCCCAATTACTGAGGAGCTAGTGAACTCTTCCAGTTTTTGCACCGATTAATACAATAGCATGGTTTTCACTAGAGCTTGGACGTTATAGGTGTGGTATGCATGACTTTCATGCAGCTTTGACATTCATGAGTGAGACATTTGCCATATATGTAGTAATAAGAAACACTTTAGATCTCTAAAATGCAAAATCAGAAAACTGTATATAGCTTTTTATTTCCCACACACCTGACTGCTCTGCCTCTTTGGTAGGAAGTTCTTACCAGATGCATCCTTCAGTTGCTGAATCACACAGTTCAAAATGGAGTCCTCTTCATACTATTCATCATGGAAATTGTAAACTTAAATGTCCACTGAACACAGAGTATCTGTATCTGTTTGCAAAATGTTTTGGGTGGATATTGCGTTTGCTTTCAGCAGAAGGCTGAAAGAACAGAAGTGGACTCTTAAACAGAACTTCTCAGTAAAGCCAGGAAACAGGTTATCAACACTTAGGCTGTTCTTATTGTGTCCCTTATCATAACTGACAGTTTGACGTAAAACTGGGTCACATGACCACCAGGGAGGTATGTAAATGGATAAGAGGTCACCTTTCACATATGCTTGCTAGAAAGGAAACACATTTAAAGGAAGTTTCAGTCAAAACAATGACAATATGCAAATGTTAAGTTTTATGGCCTTTTCTCGACTAATAGAAGCTATAGCACAATCTCCTATTACAGTTTCCAAAATACATATCTACTTTCACTAGCAATCACAGAAGCTTGAAATGAGTGCTAGTCTTAGACAGCCACTCTTCAAATAGAAGAATACAAAACCTGCTTAAGTATTAACCTGTAAGAATTATTCTGACTATGATTAAAGATTGAGCTGTTGATGATAGGTTTTTAATGTGCGTAGGATTTGCATACTTTGAAGGCTGGTTGTGCTTGGAAGGTGCCCTGTTTAGACTGAAAAGACAGCTGTGGTGAAACCTAGCTCTTGGGTGGAACTTCATGTCAGTGCATCTCACAGCACTGGGAAGTGGAAGCCAAAATCTCTTTCGAGGGCAGAGCAGGAGCAAGGAGGTGGATGGCTTCCAGGCAGGTGGAGGAGCTAGAAGAAGCATTCAGTCTGCCGTTCTGCTTCTGCCCAGCGCTGCGGCCCGTTCCCGTGCCGCGACAGAGGAGGGTGAGGGGTTGCATGGCCGCTCTGGGGAACCACTTGAAGCGGGCTCTGTGCTCCCCGTGGGTGCAGCACAGAGGACGCTTCCCAGGGAGGAAGGGAGATGGCTGCGGCTCCAGCTGTCCAGAGATGGCCGGGCTGCCTGTGAGGCTTCCCTGTCTGCTGCAAGGCTGGGCATCCTTCTCCGCTTCAGAATGCAGACCCGTGTTCTTTTCTGTGTGGTTAGGTGAGAGGTAAATAAATACAGCCTTGGTAATGTTTTGTGGATGGAAGGTGTTATTGAAGTGGGATTCACGCAGCTTGCCTTGCTGAAAACAACAAAGCCGTGGGGCTGAAGAGCAGGCCTGTGCAGCAGGCTTCTAGGAAAGACTTTAAACCATCTCACATGCCAAATCAGGTCATTAATTTTTCAGTCATAGCATATTTTTGAGAAAGTTAGTAATGTTCTTCAGCATTTATTAAATGTCTCGTTATTTCTTAAGTACTTCTACTGAGTAATTTAATTTTTCTCAAGTGGCCTTCAAAGCAGCTTGCTACCTCTCCCTTTAGCCTGTCCTGCAGAGAAAATCTTTTAGGTGGCCTACTGTGGGTGAGAGTGAATGTGCCTTCTTGTCTCCAGCTAACACTGTGGCATGATTTTAGAGGTCACTTAAGTTACTCTGAGGACTGTAACCAGAAAGTTTTCAGCCTGACTCCAGACAACATACAGCACTCAAAATACTGTAGTGAAGTGCCTTACATCCTTCCAAATCTGGGTACTCATGTCAGGTCCATGCCCCCATGCTTTCTCTGATGGGCTGCCTGGACATCCCTGAAGGGCAGCGTTGCTACTGCTGCTGTGAACAGACATCATCTTCCGTCACACGGAGCCAGGGCTCATAGAGCTCTTGTAAGCTTCTCCAGCCTTTTTATCCAGAAAGTACTCAACACACGTGAGCGATGCAGGCGCGGACTTTGAAAGGGACATTTCTATATACTTTCAAAAGTATATTTGTGAATCTGAGGCATCCTGATCTCTAAGCAAGAGTGATTTGGGAGAGGAAATTTTATGTGAGGAAGAGAAAAAACATTTTCTTGGCAGAGTAGTTTTTAAAGACAATGTGGCAGCTATGTGAGTCTGCTGAGGAGTGTGGAGCTGTAGTTTTTGACATTGGGAAGGTAGTTTTCAGCACAGCTGATGCAGTCCTGGGCTGATCACAGAACCTGTTGCCATACAGACCTGCAGTTCTTTGAGGTGGTGTCAGTATCACAAATATGGCACAGTTGAGACAGTGAACAGCACTAGACTTTACACTATCTGTAAGTCTGGTATAGCGTGAATCTTCATATACGTGTGTGTATGTGTCTAAAGCACATATATAAAATGCACATGTTCTGTTATTACCACTGCAGTATTTAGGTGTATATGTATTGAGGTAAGTGTGACTGTATATAATATGAAGTATGTAATTTCTAACATTTATGAAATAGGTTTGAAAAGCTCCTTTTGGAGCTTTCTTAATGATAAACTTAAGATGTTAACTGTACATCTGTAAAGTTTTCATACAGACTGTGGGAAGAATGTAATGATTTCGTGCAGGAGCTGATTTACTGAAATGTAATACATCAGTCCCTTACTGTTTTCCCCAAATGGCAAATGCAATCAGGTTCTATAGCAAGCTAAGTGCTTGCAGTGTTGTGAGCTAGACCTAAGTGCATAAAATCATTTGGTAACACTTACGTTTGTGATTTTAGTATTTTTTATGGTTCTAATCACCCAAGGGGCTTTTATTCATAGATTTAAGATTTTGTGAAAGTAGGAAAGAGAAGGGGTTTAACCTTTCAGTCTTGTGTTTCAGCTGGAAGTGAGTTTTTATAGCTAATTTACAAAGCTTTAACATACGCAACTGTAATGAAGATGGTGACATTCTTAAGGATTATAGTAGAAATACATCTACTCTACGTTGAGTAACTGGGCTGACATATTTTACTGTGTCTTCAATATTAAAATCAGGTTTACAATACTGTTTTGTATAGTGACTAAACCAAATATTTACTTACCCTTTTCTTTAAACATATTTAATGTATTATTCACAGTTACTTCTAGCAAACTTTTTGACTGCGCATTTCCTTTTCTGGTTAATTTCATGTGGTTAAGTCATGCTTTTAATGGCCTTTAGAAGGTCCCTTAGAGTTCTTTAGATAACAAACAAGAAACAATCCCTATGAAAACATCAGAGACTAATATTTCCATTTCTCAGACCTTAACAGCAGGAAGCTTATGAGTCTAACAGCCAGACAGGATCAGGTTTGCAATATTGTCTTGTCCTCAGCATTTGTGTTTTTCAGGAAAAGACTGCAATTAATTGTGCTCCTGTGAAAATATTTTATTGTGGTTTGTTTGCTGTAGACTGTGCTATCTAAAGACTGTGAATATGGATAGAGAAGACTAAAATCCATCGAATGCAATTAAACTCAGCGACATTATCTTCAGTTCAGAGTGCTGTATCACATATAATGGTACAGCAATTTCTTACAGCATGACTATACAGAGGATAAAATGTATGTTGTCTTCACAAGCCAGAGGAGTTCACTTTCTTAAACTTAAAAAGAAGCAGTATATCTTTTCAGTAAATCTGCTAGCACTATAGGACAGCTCTTAAATAAACAGAGCTATAGAGGGTTGCTTGAACAATCCGTGAAGGCAGAACTGATGATTTGAGGATCTGAGAAGAATTTGTTTCAGCTAACTTTTAGTACATTCCTCATTACAATAAAATCCAATAAAGTATTTTGAATGCTATTATTTTGAGTCTAAAGCAAGATTAGATTATTTTATCACCTCTTGCTAAGTAATACCACTTTCAGTAACACTAGATTAATAAATGTTGATTGCGAAGTACCTTTACCCTTCTTAAATAGCAAGATAAACACATACAGTTTGTTTAATTTGGGCAAATTTTCTGTAAATTGCATGTCTTCTATGTGTCACAAACTGCATGCTACAAGTTATTGATTATATTTGACCTTTACTTAATACACATTATATAGAGCATTGCTTAGAGAAAACAGCATTTTTATTTCCTTTCTTAAAGTATCTCACTATTGAATATTAACATTTCCTTTTATTCCAGCTCAGTTTGTAATCTAATAATGGCTAATTGTTATGTGCTAAACACTAGTTGCTCTTTCATGCTTTATTAATAGAGGAGCATATTAAAGTAGCATTATCTTAAGCAAATCTGTAGGCATTTATTTCTCAGTACAAGTTATTTTTCTTTGTTTTATTTTTTTAAAGTTACTTCTTGGGAAATTAAGGCTTTTGCCATGTACAGTACTAGTTTGCATGTATTCATTTAAATACTAAAAACTGTAGTACTGCTCAATCCATATCTGACTGCTAGGTTTCAATTGACAGCTGAGAATTTGTGACTGGACCATGAATCAAAACGGCAGGCATTTATACCCCAGTGCCAGTGAGGATACATTGGGAATTACTTGGCAAAGGTAACATTTTAATTATTTCCACCCCTACACCACCTCTAAAAAAGTTACATTGAGCTACAGTATCTGTTTTAGCAGGCCTCCAGAGAAATCTGTGACAGCATTTGATGGAAACACGTGTTTGACATTTGTCCCATGCACATTCAGGTCATCTTTAGCTTAAGCTGAATTTAAAAACTACCTTAATTAAGCACCTGGAATGACAATGCTATGCAGTCAAATGCAAAGGGTTTGCAAATGTAAGGTCTTAGACTTTAGAAATGAAAATGTCATTGGCAGAATTAAAGGTCCTATATTGGGGGACTTTGCGGTTAACACAAAGAAAATGGTGCTGTTACAGGTATAAATGAGTATAATTGTGTCTGAGGTGGTGTTAGTTTTGGACGATGAATAACAATACCATTCATAGAGATTTTTCTGGCTAATCAGCTGATGTAGATTTAGGTCACTAACATGTACATGAAGGTAAGGTACAAACCATCTTTATTTCTCAACTAAATAACATAATAATTAGGAATGATTTACACAAAAGAGAGGGGTTTTTTGTATGAAAAAAAAGCAAACACAATAAAACCCGTTAGCCTTTGGTACCTTAATAAATTACTCATTATCTTTCACATGCCTTAGTAGATAATTAATTGTGTTAACAGCAGAGGTGTGTGTGTCTAAATAGGTGTGTAAACAAATCAGTGTAATTGTGAAGCATCGTTTTTTTTCACTTCTTTCATGTGCAGGATTGTCTACAATGCTGAACACTTAATGGGGGTTGTATGTGTAAAGCCGGGTTGGGAGCCTGTCAGAAGAAGTACTAGCTAGTCATTCTCAAAATAATTTTAAATACTTCTTGGGCATTTGTGTGCACATGAAAGTATACACACTTCTGACTAGTTTCTATAAGCATGTGTGTGAGTATGTATATGTATTATGTACAAAATGACTTTTGATGCACTGTATTGTAGTATGGATTGCTAGGTTTAGGGTTTTTGAGTATCAGCTTGGAAGGGTAATTATGGAATTTGAGAATTGGTGCTATTTACAAATCTGAAGTTTAAATGCCTTGAATTTTTTTACTTTGCATTTCCTTTTTGCAATTTTTCTGAAATAATATTTAAAATCTGGAAGAATTGTGGTGGAAAAGAAAGGTGTTATAATTTCTTCCCTTATGGATTAAATGGCACAATGGAAAACTAGCTAATGGATTCACCCCATCTCCTCAAGGGCAGTGATTCACATTATAAATCCCCATCATGCAATAACTGCCACAGTTTTCAATGTACTGCCAAGAGTGAATCCAAACTGAGCTAGTATAGTACAGTAGGGGCGATTTATCCTTTCTCTACAAAGGGCGTTGCTTTTTCGGGGCATCGACAGGCCTTTGGAAATTATATGACAACTGCCTATCTAGGAATATCCTTGAATGGTTTTAATCACTCATCACTCGAGCCCCCTTTAAAGTAATGCCACTTTATACTGGCTGAAGCACTGTTGCAATGTTTGTTAAAGTCTGTTCTTCAGTACCCATCACCCAAGACTCCTGGGCATAAACCATAAAAAGAAAGGAAAGGGGGGAAAAGATTTCTAGGCAATTGCCAAGGAAGCTTTGGTGATGAATACAAGCATGCTTCATGATCCACTCACCTCTATAGAGAAAACTCCTTTGCAGGTTGCTCCCAGAGTGCTGCCTGCCACTCTGACCCTGCCAACATGCAAAAGTGCTGCCAGATGAACTTGGGCACAAATTCTGCCAAGGGCATTTCTTTAAAGGCCCTGGCTAGGCTTTCTTGGCCTTGAATTAAGCACAACCTTGAAGGACAAAGAAACAAACTGTTAGTTCTCCCTAAGTAGATGGCTTTTAGGATTTGGGCTTTGAAATACAACATTCTTCAAATCCCATGTAGGTGAGGATCTAAGATGTGAAATGATACCTTTGCAGGCTAAAGAGCAGTGAGCCCTTTTGACACTAAAAACAGAAACGTGTTGCAAAAGGCATTGTTGCTTATTGGCAAATAAATATATTCTAGTCCAGACAGTCAAATTTTCCCCCACAAAGTGGTTTGGTAAATATTTGATTGGCCTGATTTCCTCAAATCTGCAGTGCTCATTTTGATGGTACTCACTGACCTTTTACAGCAGGCTTTTTTGGTTATTTTAAGTATACTGATTTTTCGGAAATATCGTTGACCTCAAGAAGGTAAAGAAGTTGGCAGTGCCTTAATGTTAGCTGTCCTATCTCTACAGAAACCAGGTAGCAGAGGTGGCCAGTCTGAAAGATTTGTCATGGAGCATTGTTGGTGAACCACACCATGGAAACTTGGGAAGAGTGAATGATGATAAAACCTCTGTTATTTCTGTGTTCTTTGTCAGCTGCCTGTCATACCTTATAGTAGATATGATGCACAGATTTCAAAATATGATGCACAGATTTAAAAATATAGTTTCTGGGGTTTTCTGTTCTCATAAAATTATGTATCTGTTGGCATTTAAAGTCTCAGTTATAAGACAGTAGTGGTCCATATGCAAAAGACTGAATTTTGCAAAAGAAGAGAGTATGAAAAAAACAAGACAAAAAACTAAACACCAAACCACAAAACTTTAAATCATTGTTGCACCATTTTTTTCAAAACCAGAAGACTTGCAAGGAATAGTGATAATAAAAACTGGATTAATACTTTGCCTAGCTGAATTAAATATTCTAGTATCTTTCAAGGAGATACTTACATAAAATATTCTGTGAGCATCCTTTAAAAAAAGGGGAAAGCCCCACAGTAACTTGGTAAGCTATTTGGAAGTAATAATTTCTATTTTGCTCCTGATACCCTAACCATCTATAATTATTTTTTTTCTTGCTTACTTACAGCATTTATGGTATATGTATTTTATTATGTAAGCTGAACTTTGAACAACATTTAAGCACATCAATGGAATTAAATTCTCAAGTATTTTTAATATCATTTAGGTCAATTTTTTGCTGTATATATGAAGAAGATACTCAGAATCCATTAAAAAAACCCAACAACTTCTTTTTTCATAACTGCAATTCTATGGTAATAACTGCTTTTCTAGAGACAGAAGGTGAGGGGAGGCTGTGTAAATCTGTAAGGCTTAGCTAGGAAAACAGAGTCTCGGTTGCTACATGAGAGCAAGAGCATATGCAACAAGTAAATTTAAGATATAAATGAAAGTGACAAAAAGTGTGTATGTGTGTCTAAGTCTGATAACATGAGCTTGAGCCTGAATCTCAGCTACTTATTATGCCATTGGTATTAATTCCGGTGGGATCACTCATAAAAGCCGACATAATGGGTCCCCTTTAGAGCACGTTGAGTATTTGCAAGTCTTTCAGAGACTGTAAATAAATTTTTATGGCCAAAGTGTACATTTTAGTTCAGCTTTTGCCAAATATGTTTTTAGTCCCAACTAGTGTACATTTTAGTTCAACTATTGCCAAATATGTTTTTACTCCCAACTATGTTATTTGTATTCATTTTTTTAACAGTCTTTCTGTGTTAGTTTTACGGGTTAACTGTTACTTTAACGTTACATTTACAGTACCCAGGCAAATGCACTAGGTTAGCATTTCCTGCCTTCGGTCTGTTATCTTGACACACAAGCATAGTACAACAGCTGGTTTGTTCCTGGAGATGCTGAGGGGAGCTCTGTTCTCAGAGTGCTAAATTTCCTTCTCAGCTCTAGCTGCAGGGTCATTCAGCTTTCCAAGTGTCATTTTTTTCCCCGCAGCAAGACTCGGGGTTTATGATAATAATGCTGATAAGGCAGTCAGATGGGATAATCTCTGATTTGTGAAAGAAGGAGGGCAACTGAGAATGGGTGCAGATTGCTTTTGTGGCACAGTACCTTGTGTGTGTTTGGTATCGAGTTGCTGAAGTAACAGAATCAACAGCATTGCTGTGGCAAGCACATTTTGGCAGACACAGACACCTGTTAGCGCAATGGTTCATCCTCCCCCTCTCCTGCCCCAATCCTCTTGGGCAATCTTTTGGAATAGAAGTATCAATTCATTACAATATAAGAACAAAAATGCAGAAGTATCCTGATTGCAAAAGTATTCATAGAAAGAAAACATAATGATTTCTGGTCTTTATCAATTTAAATTGCTAACTCTAATAGTTTTGACCAACTCTGTAATGCAGAAAGATGGGCAGAACATTATGTTTCCTCTCCATCTAGGCAAACATCTTCAGAACACTTCCTAAGAAATTAATTGTATTCAAGCCAGACTTGCATGCTGCCATCCCACAGGAAATGGGTCAGCAATCCATTAAGATGCCATTAGATAATCTAATTTGGAACTTAATCTCTAAATTAACCATGCTCCATACTTGAAGCATACTTGAGAGAAAGAAAAAAAGTTCATGTTTGAATCGATAGGGGAGCCGAAGCGTGAAGAAGGCTGTTTGTTTTTTCTGTAGCTGTGGTCACGTCTCAAGCCGTCTGGTAACCAGGAGAAACCAGACATGATGTAATTGCAGATTGAACTTGAACTTCAGGGGCTTAGAATGGGGGAACAATGGACCATAGGAATCCATAATGTCCATTTTCCACATGATTATGTTTGGAGCTTTAAGTTAACTTTTATGGGAGAAGCAGCAAGAAATGCAGTGTGACCAAAATGAATGAGATGATCCAGAAGCAAGATGTTAAAGTAAAGAAAACAACTTCAGTAAAATTTTCTGAGCAGCACTGCAGATTCCAGCAGGATTAGAAAAGTTCCCGCTCTGCAGTGAACTGGTTGCCTGTTCTGAGAACTCTTTGTTCACTTAGGTAGGACAAACTTAATCTTATGTTTCCTGTCAGATGATTTTTGGCAGCACTGCTAGGGAAGGAGGAGCATATTACAGAGAATTCCCAAGTGTAAACTGAATCTTTAACCCCTTGGTTACTCCAGTTTTCTACTTCTTGATCATCTTACCTCCAATTGTTTCTTTTTAAGTAGTAAAAGTACACTATTGTTTGTTTGTTTTTTTATTGGTGCAGTTAGGATTATCTGCATTATTATTTAGTCATGTTAGTTTGATACATAAACTTTTAATCATATTTTTAAAAAGTGCTAAGGTAAAAAATCTAACAGTTTAACATTGGCAATGGTAATATTTGGCAAAAAAAAGCAATGTAGATGCGGAAAGTGAAGAGTTAGTTTTTCATAGGTGACCCAGTGGTCTCTGGTAGCCCAAGCCCAGGTTCTCCATGGCGGGGAGCCCTCCACTTGGTCATAGCCCTCTCTGTGCACGTGTGTGTTTGCAAACCTCCGTTAGCTCTGTCCCTGCACCAGACACTTGTGCATGCACGGTCCAGAGCACAGCGTGAACATGCATCAGTTTTCTGGGCCCTGCCTCTGCTGTGGATTCTCCTTGTTAGTGATGGGCTCTGGGGCCTCTTCCTGATCTTTCCTTACTTTTTTTTGTTACTCTATCACAGAAAGGGGTCTGCAGGGAATTAAATCAGTACCCTTAAAGCAGAATTCCCTTTTCCCTCCTCTGGGCGTAAACCAGAAAGTCTTTGCCTCCTCCATCTGCTAGATGGGTGGTATGTGCCTGCTAAACTGCAAAAGTCTTGCTAAATTAAGCTGAGATATACTTCATATATCTCTTGAAATAAATGCTCACCTTGGAGGTGAAATGTGGCAGCTGTTTAACTAGTTACCAGTTTAGAGTGGCAACAGAAGTACCACATCAAGTAGATGCCAGAGGGGTGGTTATTCTTTTGGCGGAAATACACAAGTGGGAATTTAGCCAGGGCACTGAGGTTAGCACGCTTGCGTTTCCAAAGTTCATACCATCGTAACAGCTTTAAAAGGTGATGTTCCCTGTACTTGTGTGGGCAAGCGCTTGCTTAGTGCAGAGACAGACAAACCTTGCTTGGCGGCTCGCTAGTGCCACTTCTCTGGACAGCAAACCGTTTCTGCCTTTTCTGTCCAATGGCATGATCTGATCTACCTTGTCTAAGCTAATGTGTTCATGCACAGAATAGTAAAGCTGCAAGAAGAAAATACTGTTCAGGTGTACTTTCTGAACGGTTAAATACTCTTACAGACTTCTGAAGAGTGATGGAAGTAAGATAGTAACTGTTGGAAAACAGGACTCTTAAAATCCTTCAGATTTACCCAGGTCTGATTGGATTTATTTTTTATTGTATTTAGTTAATTTTTTAACATAATTATACTCTTTATGTTATTACAACCTCCAAAGCGGACTGTATATACACATAATGTTAGTACTGCTTGTGGTCCATTCCAGTAATATTTTAATCAGAGGTTCTTGAAATAGCAATTACTAACTTTAAGAGATAATCATGGCAGAAATCATGGTTGAATTAACATGTGAAAACTGTAATGGAAACTGTAATGGAGAATGTTAACCCTGTAGGATGCTTGCAGAATTTTCCTTTGCTATTTTATTACATTTGTACAGATAAATACATTATACTTGCCATGGATAGAGAGGGAACTGATTAGTGTATAACACACATGATTGTCTAGTTATGGGGAGAGAAAATCGTTTCTGGTAGTGAAATTGTTTCTCGTAGAGGTATAAAGCTTTAAGGAAGATGATCCTGCAAATCATACTGTCTGAATCTCACAGCAATATCTGATGGTGCTTCTCATATAATTTTCTTCAAAACTTAGCTTAGAGTAGTGTTTTGGAGGTCTGACTTTGTATTCCAAGGAACAGGCGTTTATACTATAACCTGTGTCAGCGTGGGGCTCCGATTCCCTCAGGAGCAGTGAGCTGGAGAGTAGGGTAGACCTGCTTTACTCCACTCATGTGTACAAAGCTTTTTTATTAGGAGGAGAAGCCGCATGGGCAGAGGGACACCTCTTTAACTTCTTCTGCAAGGACAAGTGGCTCGCCTGTGTCCTGGGCAGTGGCAACAGTTTTGGCTTCCCCAGTGTTGAGGCACTTCATGAACAGAGACAGAGCATTGCCTCCGCTTTTGTGAAACTGAGGGCTGCAGGTTTGCCTGGGACTTACTCAAACTGCTGGATAACGTGGTGAAGGGAAGGGTGTTGTCTCCTTTTCCTGCTGTTGCCACCTGTGTGGGCCCCTGGGAAGAGTTTGCTTTGCGATCAGCAGTACCTGGCGCTTCTGCTGGGACACTCTGCAGAGAAACCATAGATGGTTTCCATGGCAGAAGCTAAACTCTGGGATGCTCACAGAGGTCCCTTCGGAACCGATTTGAGAATGCTGATGGGGGGCATTGCTCTTCTGGGCTGTCAGTCTGGCTTGGCTGCATGCAGGAGCACGGAGGAGCTACAAAGCAGGGTGTGGCTCATATGGTAGCTGAAAGTTCAATCAAATATACTGTAAATGTAATGCGGAATGTGGGAGTGCTGGCTAGATAGCCATACATATGCAGCTTAGCAAAGCCTGAGTTGTTATTCTGGATATTCTTTGTATCATAGCTGCTGTCAGAGCTTTGTGTGGTGGTTAGTGCTATTCACCTCAGTAACTTTCATTCAGGTTTCTGCTTTTGTCTGCAATAAACACTTGGCGCTGGTGTCAGGGCTGGGGTGGCCTGAGATGGAGTTACATCAGAGGGCAGCACAAGAAGGTTTGTTTCTGAAATACAAATGGAGCTCGTCAGCCCTGGAAGATCATGGCTTCGGAGGGGCTAGCAAAGCAAGGGGATGGCCCATCCCTCACGGCTGCCCAGTGGGTGCGTGCAGATCGGGGGGCTTCACCTCACCTTCAGAGCCACCGGGTTGAAGGGGGCCTGTGGCTGTCCTGGTGCCACTGGTGCTCTGGTGGGATCTGCGCAGCGTTAGCACAGGACATCTGTTGCTCCTTGAGGGTTCGTACGCAGCACCGATGACTTTGCTGCAATCTGCGCTTTTGTCGCGGTAGTAATGTAAGGTGGGAGGCTTGCGAGGTTTCAGTAAACACCTGCATCAGATCTCTAGATCATATGGCACCAACAGTCCCACTAGTCACTTGCTACAGCTTATTTTTATTGAGAACTTTCCACAAAATTAAGATCTCTGCCCTCTATATGAAGTAGTAGATAAGAAAGCTGCTATAAATAGTAATCTGTTCTTTATCAGTGCTGACTGCTTTCCTTTACACACCGTAGCCATTAGAAGGTTGTCAACTTTAAAACAAAAAGCTCACATGTATATGTATCCTACCACTGAAGTGCACTGTAAATCTTCAGAAAGATAACCTGGAAGCTGTGTACTTAACCTTTGCAACAGAGATTGTTTAAATACATATTGACCTCACACAAAATTTACATTCTTTTAGTTAGTGTTCTATTTTGTTTAAAGTCGCTAAACACTGTAAATCCTGTGTAACAGGACAGCAAAGAACTATGCACTGTAAAACATATATTCAGACAGATCCTGAGCAAACAAATCTGCTTAGTTTTTTTATTTTTATTTTTTATTGCTAGTTCCTATTTTTACACATCACTGTGCTTGGAAGCAATTTGCACTTTTTCTGTTATTTCAGAATTTACTTCTTAATATCACTGAAATCTGAGAGGAAGGAACAAAAAATGCATTTTAAGACAAATTGTGAAGGAAGATGAAGAATAAGTTGAAATAATTAAGCCTCTTAAATGAGGTTCCGGTATAGAATTTTTTTTTTAAACGTAATCTTTTCATCAGATCATATTGGACAGGTCTTTCAGGCAGAACTGGGTTTATGTCTGTGTGAATATTTCAGGAATTGCAGTATAACTGTGATTTTTTAATTACAAAAGGGTTATTTCTCCAAAAAATGAAATTATTTTATACATAATAGTCAACAGAATTTTAAAAAAGAAAGAAAAATATTTAATTGAACATATTGCCTGATCTTAGATTTTGAAAATATATCGAGATTTTTTTAGTTTCTGAAGAGGTTAAAATTCCTGAGCTTTTCAGATAACCTTCAAGAACATACCCAACTGGAAAAAAACACAACCCTATTGAATAATACTTGTACTTCACACATTTAAAATACATTAGGTTGTTCATTTTTCTTATATTTCTTTGAGGAAAAATAATAGTACTGCTCCCTTGAGAATTTGACCATCATTGGGACAAAGCAGGTCAGCAATTTTTTCCACTTTTTTTGTGTGTAAAATAGAACACCTGAAATTAGTTGTTAGGAATCAAAATAGTAAATTACCAGGTTTAGAGAGGTAAAGAGTATCAAACAGGAGTAAAAGACAGAAGATGTTTGCATGATTTTTGGTATAAAAGAGCTAAGGAACATGTCCCCTCGATTTCATTACATAAGCTGATCTCTTTCTTTAATGTTCATACAGCAGCAACTGAAAGGATCACATAAATCTGCTAAGTGAAATGTAGTTATTTTGTACACATTTAAGATAGATAAAAGGGTCTGTTTTCCTCTTTACACCCGAGGCCAAAGAAATGCGTTTACTCATCCAAAGAGATAGCAATGCGGAGGGGTGACCAAAGACAGGGAAGAAAACCTCCAGCATCCGTGGTCCAGAAAACGTGTTGGAGGTTTTAGTCTTCAGATGTGTTACCATAAAGCCTATGAGTCTAATCCCAATGTGTATTCCCAAGTAAGCTGTCGTGTTTGTGGAAACGCCTAGTGCGGAGAAAAACTCGATACGATGAGATGTGGAGGAAATGTGTCTTTGCACGCTGTGTGTCCAGTTCTGGTGTTAGTTGTTTGGCAATGGCTGCTCATATAATGATGCTGTTGTTCTTCTGAAAGAATTTGACAAGACTATCTCGAAAGTCCATTATTTCTGGCTTGCCAGAAACACGATTAAGGAAAAGCCTGCTCAAGGTCTGCTCTGGGTACTGAATAGAGACAACTGAGGTCTTTCTTTGAGTATCCAACTTGCAAGTACTGTTGGGTACAGTACCTGCTACTAGTTGGTTCCTGGTAAACATGTAAATGCCTTTGGGACTTTAGCTGCTTGGTGAGAGTGCTTTTGAGATGATGACTTAAGTTCCAGAGTCATTGAATTGCCTTTGAAAATATTTTCTTTCTCAGAAGTTTGTTGAAAAATTTATGGTACTTGCTGCTACCCTTGACTCATGGTTACCCTTGGCTGCAAGTGTTTGCTTGATTGGTCACTGTGTTATCCAGTGTTACTTGGGCACTGATACCTTTTGGGAAAAATCCGTAAAGAAAGCAGGTTCTTTGAATATTAAAGGTCCTCTGTTCTCATGGGGACCAACACACCTCAGAGGCACATCTTGGGACTGAGAGTTTAAGAGCATAGCAAATCGCTCAGGAAGCTTAACCACTGAACCTTTATATTGTGTTCTTGAAAAGAACAAACCTGTTCGCTATAGTGTATTTCAGTAGTTCTTACATAACATCTGTGGTGCTATATAGGGTCACTTGTAGGGTTTAGTTGTGTCTGCTCTGTAAATTTGCATGTGAAATTTTGGAGGGCTTTTGTAAACAGGCCAGATAGTGTAAGACAGCAGTAATACTATTTGCAACTGAGATCAGCGCAATTAGTTTTCTTTCAGATAATCATACTTTCCCAAAGAAAACTGTAAAGTAGATCTCAAGTAATATTCACAAATTTGGTTTCTTATTTTATCTTAAGTGATGCTATTAATAGTGAATATTGACTTAACCCTGATTCAAATTCATTGTGTTCTAGTTTTTGCAACATGTTTAATTTATGTTTTGTTTTTTCTCTCTCTTTCTCTCTCTTTCCCCTTTTTAACAGTCCTGGTACCTGGGCTAGCTTGGTTCCTTTTCAAGTATCAAACAGGACACCGATCCTGCCAACAAATGTCCAAAATTATGGTTTGAACATAATTGGAGAGCCTTTCCTTCAAGCAGAAACAAGCAACTGAGGGAAAAAATAAAAAAGAAAAAAGAAAAGCAAAATTAGAAAAAAAGAAGAGAAGAGAGGACGAGAAAAGAAACTGAAGAAAGAAGAAGAAATAGACCAGCAATTGCAACTCTTACAATCACTAATTCCCTTATGGTTGAAACTGAAATGACATACAAAAGGGTCGATGATATTTCACTGAGGATAGAATGCAGCCCCTGCTAAGTAGCCTTTGTTATATGAAGTCCGCTGGGAAATAGATGTTCTGTCTCTGACAATATATTTTAACTGACTTTCTAGATGCCTTAATATTTGCATGATAAGCTAGTTTTATTGGTTTAGTATTCTTGTTGTTTACGCATGGGATCACTATTCCTGGTTATCTCACAAAACAAAGGCTAGGCAGCAGCAACAGAGCTGCAGGAGGACAAGGGCTGTGAGCCAGCCATTTTCTCAACACTCTGATTTCTAAATGTTTTAAAAATAAGCTCTGTAGCCTTTAGTTATCAGTATGGATTTATTAAACTTTGGCCCTTAATTCAGCCTTTTCTAGTGTGTTATACAGTTTGAAGTTTTCAATCAGTATGAACACACAGGCTCTATGGAAGAAATGCCTCTATGTAGGTATAAGTGTTATCTCCTCATGCAACAGTAAAAAAGAAAAGGAAAAAAGTGAACGTTTTCCCCACTAAAGAAACACTTACAGAGGCAAGTGCAATTTAAAAATCGTATCTAAGGGGTCATCACTATAAGTCCTTCAGCCCTTGGACTCTAAATTGAGGGGATTAAATATAGAAATAAAAATTACTTTGAACAAACTTATTTTTCCCCTCAGTTTTTGAGGGCATTAAAAGGCATTAAATCAAGACAAATCATGTCCTTGAGAAAAAGAAATCAATGGAAACACAGCACTTATGTGGTTTAGCTGCTGCCTCCACAGAGGGGTAGGATTTATTTATTTAAAGTTACTGGTTGCATCAAGAACCCATAGGGTTTACATGTTTCTGTAAAATCTGCATCATAGAGACAAAGAGAGAGGCAAATCCATGTCACAAAGGGCAATGCTTACCGTTTACAAACTGGTAATACCAGGATGGGGATATGTTGTATTTAAATAATGCACTCTTAATGTAAGTAGTTACAGGGTGCTGAAAACTTGCATGGTGCTTTCAGAAGTTAGCCTTGTTCAACAATTTTCACATATTGACAGAAATATAATGTGCATGGGCAGACATTTTGCCTCTATGTCTCTTTAAAAAAAATAATTAAAATACTCTTTCCAGTAATCCTAATTTGCACGAAGATATTATGTCCACATTACGTGCCTTGCCTTGAAATCTAAAAAATAGAAAAAAACAAAAAAAGAAAAAAAACCACACAAAAAAATACATCACTACACTTCTTTTGCTGCATTTATTATAATTTTAAATCTTTACCATTTTTATGACAAAATATTTTGTACTCCAGATGGGAAAAAAGTGTGACATCATGGATTTTTTAGACAGTTATACTTTTATCTCACATTTATAAAGCATATCATGGCTGTGTATAGTTGCCGCTTAAAAATTGTAATCGACCAGCAATATTTTCAGTATTTTGGTGTTTTTTCTATTAACCTTTCATGTTTTTCATCTTCCAATTAATATTGGGGGGAGGGGATACAAATTTATACGAATTATGCAATACCAAGTTTTGCCTATGTAGGTAGTGCTTTTAGCTGTATTGGTTATTATAGGTAAGTACACAGATTTAAAAGAAAAAAAAAATAATGTATGCTTTTTTTGTTTGTTTTAATTGACCAAAGTGGGTACTGCTATTTTTGCAGTGTGATGAGGTCCTTTTCTGTACTGAGAGGTGGACAGGGGATTTTTTTTTATACATACATATATATATATTCTGGGGTGGGTGGGGAGGATTTTTAACACTTTACAGTGTAGCTGTGAAGCAGTGCACCCTTAGCCAGGCAAGGGCTGCAAAGCGACTGTTCTGCCTACTGTGACAAACTTTCAAATCGGTTCCCTCTTTTTAACTTCCCACCTGGGGTGCAAGCTGAAATCATTTCTGGATTTAAAAAATAAATAATGAATTATGTTGGAGGCAGACTTGACTTGAGAAAATTGTTTTACTTTAACGTTTTTATTCTTGAGAAAGAGAGACAGACAGACAGACAGACGGAGAGAGAAAGGGGTCGAGACCCACAGTGAGATGAAGCCTTTTCCATTCTGGCAAAGTTACTGCATCCTAAAGTGTTCACAACAGAAAATGTTTTTAGCTCAGAATGACAAAGACAGTTGTTTTGTCTGGGAAATGCACGTACAAGGCCAAAATCTTTGCTGGCATATTTCCGTTGCTCTGCAGAGGATTTGCCTCCCTTAGTCTACTTGACTGGTAAATACTCTTTTTTTTTTTCCCTCTTCATCAAAACATTCTTTTTTCTTTTTTTCCCCAAGTTTGTTAACTCACAGCGTCTGAATTACAATTTTCAGCCTGCTCAGGCTGTGCCAGAGGTTTGCAGTGTCTTTTCGTACAGCAGGTCAGATGGAGAGCTCTGGACTGTTGGCGGGAAGGAGGTTCTCAATGCATGGAATTAGACTTTGATGTAAATAAAAGTGTACCTATCTCCAGTAAAATCACATTTTGCAGATCAGCAGTGGGCCTGTTGTTGGAGACCTCTTTTGCACCAGGGATCTTTGTGGTGTATGGCACAACACAGGGTGAATTTTTCTTAAAAGTAATCCTTTTATTAGGGCATAAACTGAGGAGGCTAGAGACTTGCAGATGTGGGATACCCTGGTGGGAAAATTCATCCCTTCCCGGTTGTCTGTGCATTTTGGAGGTTTTCCGACCCTGGAGCGGCCACAGAGATGCAGCTCCATGAGCAGTGGCCATCGAAGTCAGTCACTTCTGGCTGTGGTGGAGCCAGAATCCCCACGTCCCTGTCAGGCGGTACCTCTGTAGGCAGAGCCTCAATGGCTGCAGAGGCAGCAGCTGTAGAAAAGTGAATCCTTGAGGTTATCTATAGCTTAACTGAAAAAAAAAAAAAAAGAAAACCCTGCATAAACATTTAAGATATCAGAAGAAAGCTGAAATCAAATCTGTGTTGGTCTGTTTTCTGAGCCCTGTGATGAGTGTGTTCGTTCACTGAGCACATGGCTATCGAGATTACTGAGATGTGTTCAACCTGCCCAGAGCGCACCTCAGGCTCTGGCCTGGTAAAACAAAGTACGTGTTGTTGTTTCTGCACGCCGCTGATAGGGAGCAGTTCGGCAGCAGAGGGGTGTGCTGGGAGGCTGTCCTTGATCAGTGCTCTCAGCAAGGTGTCCCCCGTAAGATTTTAGTAGCACACCAGGATGAAACAGAAACAAATTCAGGCTTCAAAGTGCAATAGTCAAAATGATGATTGCTCTTGTAGGAAGACGGATGCCCTCAACAGAGTTTTTTTTTTTTTTTTTTTGTCTGACCTCCTCTATGGAAAAAATTGAATTTAAAGATGGAAGATTTTAAAAAGCAAACTCCTTCCTTCCATGTGAATGAACTAGGTTGTTAAGCAACTGTGGGTTTTTTCCACCTGCCTCTCTAGCAGAAAAGCCTGTTTGGAAGAAAATGAATTTTTCATTTATTGCAGGTTTGGTTTTGGGTTGTGCTTTTTTTTTCAAGCTCAGCAGTCAAAAGATTAAGATAAGACTGAGAACTCAAATCCAGTCTCTGGCCTCCTCCTTCACCAGGAAGTGTATTCTGACTAAATCGAGCCACCCCGTTCTATGTGCACTGTTCTGCCTTGATTAAGTTGCTTTGCAGCCCTGGCCTCATGGCTGTGCCACTGAAGTGTGTTTCCCCGGGAGTGACATGAACGTCTGAGGCTTGACTAAGGGAAAAGAAAAAGGCAGTGAAGGAGACTGTACATAAAGACATGGCAAAAATATTAATTATAGCAATATAGTTGTGGGGTGATGTTCGGGTGGGCAGCTCCATTGAAAATATGTGAATGAATTTGTGAAGCTGCAAGTAGCGAGAAGAAAGGAGGATCTTCTGAATGAACCGCCTACCTTGTAGACAGTAATTTGTACACTGTATAGTTTTGTTAAGAATTTTTTTTTAATTAAAATACCCTTGTTTGTAAAGCTAACTTTTTAACAATTATAATGGAAATGCATATCATTTCCATTTTTAAAGTAAACAAGAATATTCCTTGTTTGGAAACTGGACTTGGGTTAAAACTCTCCAGTTTCTTAATTTATGTGTTAAAAAAAAAATCTGTCCATGTTAGGAGTTATTTCGCAGATTTCCTGTGCTTGAAAAGCATAGGTTACTAATCCTTTAAAAATGTAAATGGAGAAAAGTTATATTTTATGAAGGTTATTTTGTTGTATTTAGTATTGGAAAAGTTGGTTTTCAGAGCATTTCAAAATGTTGGAAGCACCACTGTCTTTTTATTAGTATATATGGCCTTTAGCAAAAGTTTTTGTGATTGTTACATGATGGTATTTAAGATTAGGTTCACAGAGCAATTCAGGCAGAGAACTAAAACAGTACCTACGTCTCACATAGCTGTGTCCTCAGGGAGCAGAATTCTGGATTTGCAACTTGTAGCTTCATAAGGACTTAATGAAAGAGATTGCACAAGGACATACTCAGCTGTGACACCAGAGTGTGTTCTGTACCTAAATCTAAATTATATTTACTGTGTGAGATTATGAAGGCTGCAAAAAGTTATCCCATATTCAGTGTACAGTGTTCACTTTTAATGAAATATCTCTCTAATGTTGCTGGCAGTAAGGCCCCAAGCATGACATCCAATAAGGTTTACATGATCCTGTCAAGGTCTTTTGTTAACATTAACCAGCTGCATGCTCCTGGACCTTTTTATTGGGTTTCTACAGAAAACTTAAAAAAAAAAAAAAAGAGTAAAATTGTATGCAGGTTAATCGAGTGAAACAGGAAAAGCTCAAAGCTGAGTGTTCTACTCCACGCTGAAGGAGCTGAAAACTGCCTCCTTCTTGTTTGCACTTTCTGCTAGTTCCCCAGTTTTTTTCTAATTCCTCAAAATTGTGTGGGTGTGGTGGAGCACTGCAGTTGGAAGATAACACGGACCACTGATTTTGCCCTTTAACCCTGCACAATGACCTTTGCATCAGCCAAACTTATTGCCATGACAACTCTTTGTACTGTTTCCATGCCACAGCTCTGTTGGTCACATTGTTAATAGTAAAGGGGACAAGTTGGATACGGTCAATTTTTACATTTTTTGTTGCAATTTTTTCTTCAATGGTTGTAAGTAGTTGTTTTTTTTATGATAAAAGGGTTCACTAGTTACTACTCTTTAGAAATATCTGTGTTGCAATTCAAATGTATGTTGAATTTGTGAAAAGGGCTTCAGTGCCACTAGCATCATAATATCCTAGAATAAGCCTTTGATACTTTTATTGCATGATACAGTAAAACAAAAGGTGGCCTAAATAAATGGGGAGCCGTGTGAGCTAGTGACACTAAAGCCAGTCTTTGTATTACTGTATTTTTGACAGAATGGTTTTGAAAACTGTGCTACAGGGACTGATGTGGCAAATGTATCTCTATATGCAGAAGGAAGTTTTTTAAGAAGTATGGCTTATTATGCATTCTTCATTGAGGGCATTGAAGTTGCATGGACTGATAAAAGTTGATGCAAAATGAGAAAGAAACAAAAACCAGCAAAATGTTTACCAAAAAACTCAAACAAATGAGCAGTGCCTGTTCAATTTCACAGTCTCTGTTGAGTTCAGTTGTAAATATGTTTCAGATAACGTTTTCTTCAAAAAAAAAAAAAAAATCTCTACAACATTGTAGAATGTGAGGGGTTCCTCAATCCCAGGCATAGGCTTCTCAAGAGCTGCATTAGATTATGTCTTCATCAAGCTGTTAATTTGTGCTTATATCATATAGAACTTCTAGTAAGCTGGGAAGAGGCACCCCATCTCAATGATATTTCTCTGAGAACAAGTTTTGTAGGGCTGTGTGTTTCTTTAGATACATTTAGTACAACTGTAGGTGACAAGTAGTCAGTTATTGCTTGCTAGCTACACACCAGGGTTGATCCATTTTAAAACTTTTGGCATTTTTCCCCATAGTGTAGGCCATAAATCCTGAAGGTTACATTTTAATTAAAAAGGAGGTGTGTACACAGTCTTTGTGTAATGAACCTTCACTAGTAGGATGCATTACAGTACAGCTACTTAATTTTGGAATAAGGGCCCTCTGGCATCAGACCTGTTTTTAGCCTGAGTGTTAACAAAGGTTTTTATTGTGCCTGGTTGGAGGATAATAATGTTCTTTTTGGTACTTTTTTTTAGGTTACAAATGAACTCAACTGCCACAAGTTTTAAACTGGTGTAAATCAAGCTTGACTTAATGTGATTGTTACTGTTATATCCAGCCTATACTGCTAGCAGCTGCTCATACTGCAGTCAATTACTGGAAGCGGATATATTTCCTATGCAAAAACTGTTTAAACAATAAAAATGAGCTATGCTACAGACCCTGGTCTTATGTTTTCTTTTCTAAGAGTCGTAATTAGTAATATCTTAGTGTCCTGGTTTTGCTTAAAACAGAACCAATTCTTTTTTAGTGAATCTTCGTTACAGCTAAGTTCTTGTAAGTAACTGCATTTTTCTGAAGTTGGCTGCACGTTTTACAGGCAGTGTCTGCTCCAGAGCTGGTAACACCTAATGCTTATAGTTTTGCTGAGCTAAAGGTAGCAATGGAATGCAGAAAAAGGTCCCTGTTTAGAATTATTACTATAGCAGCCAAGGTCACTGATAGACCTCTTAGGTTCTGCAAGTCAAGGGTCATACTTGCGGGGAGGGGCAGACAGGACAGGTGACCTGATATTGACCAGCGTGGTATTCTATGCCACGCATGTCATACTCAATTTAAAGCTGAGGCATTATGAGGGTCTCACTCTCTTCATCCATGGCCAGCTTCTGAAGAGGACCCTGCTCCTTGTCCTGCCTGTGATCATGATCCGTATTCCAATCTGTGCATTCCTGAGTCTAGTTCCCATCTACTGTGGAGTCCAGTCTTGGACTGCCTGGTGCCTGCCCAGCACCCACGCGGCACCCAACTCCGGGAAACTTGGTATCAGTTTTCTGTATTTTGCCTTATTTATTTTATTATTAATATTAACAGTGTTATTAGTAGAGCTGTTTTAAATTCAATTTGTCAGTCTCTCTCCCTTTTCCTCCTTTTCCCTTCCCCCGGTGGGAGGGTGGGGATTAACCGAGAGCATCTGCCACTCTGGCCATTGCCGCACTGCTCCAAACCGTGACACTTAGAAACTAACCTTAAACCTTGTACCTTGATAACACGGCACAGCTCATGGAGTTCTGTGTATACTTAGTTTAGATTTAACATATTTGTTTGCATACATTTTGGCGTAGGTGTTTGTCGTGGTTTAACCCCGCAGCCAGCAGCTAGGGCCAAGCACCCACTCGCTTTCCGCGCCCCCCAGACCCTCCGCAGTGGGATGAGCAGGAGAATGGACAACAGGTGAAAGTCATGGGTTGAGATAAAGACAGTTTAATAAGACAAAAAAGGAAGGAATAAATAATAATAATAAAGAATATACAAAACAAGAGATACACAATACCATTTTCTCACCGCCCAATGACTGACTGCACAGTCAGTCCCTGAGCAGTGATTGCAGAACGCGTGGATTTTATGGATTTCACTGAACTCACAGAAAAGGATCGAACTCAGGGAAAAAGGTTTTCTGCCCTACAGCCAACCCCCATTTACATACTGAGCATAATGTCATAAGTACGGAATATCCCTTCGGTCAGCTGGGGTTGGCTGTCCCAGCCATGTCCCCACCCAACTTCTTGTGCACCCCCAACTTCTCACTGGTGGGGTGGGGTGAGAAGCAGGAAAATTCTTAGCTATGTAAGCACTGCTCAGCAGTAATGGAAACATCTCTGTACTATCAACATGGTTTTCAGCACAAGCACAAAGCATAGCCCTGTACCAGCTACTATGAAGAAAACCAACTTTACCCCAGCCAAAACCAGCACATAGTTGCACTGAAAAAGGAGGAGAACAGAAAAAGAAGGAGATATAATTGGGTAATCACCTCAATTTAAAAGTTTGTATTTAGTTTTCATTATCAAGTTTTACCAGCCCTAATAAATATACAGGTGATCTGAACTGCATCTCCTGTGATTGAGCATGATAGCAGAAGGCTGGGAGACCTCTGTTTTCTTTCAACGTTACTGACTTGTGACAGAGAGTTAAATCTTTGATTTCTTAACAGGCTTCATGATAACATTTTCATTAAATAGAGACAGCAAGGTCCAATCTTCCCAAAATTCTTCCTGAATTCAGGAACCTTTGTTTTGGGTCAAGGTCTTTGAACTCTAGAAAAGAAGAACGCTTTTTCATAAGTGTGAATTAGGTATATACATAGGATGTTCCATTCGGCTCACATTCCTGGAAATAAATTGATTTCTTCTTATACCATTAAGGATCCATAAACCATCAGCAACAGTCAGCAAGAAGCATGAATACGCTCAAGAAATGACTGGCTGGGTCCTCAATTTTTGCCCCACAGTGAAGCTAAACAACTCTCCATCTACTTCGATAAAAATACTCTGCAGGTTCTAGAGCATAAGTTTTATCCAGTTTCAACCATTAGTGTGAAAAATGCAAAATGGTTTGTTATTTTTCCCCACTGGTTTGTTTACACAAAGACAATTTGTTTATTAAATGGACTAGTTTTTCTGTGAAAGGCCCTTTGTTGTATGTGTGTGTCTCCAAAACAAATTGTCAGGCACTGAAAAGTTAGGACGTTCTACCAATTTGTCCTGCTAGAATTTCCTTGAAAACTGTGATTTGGACATGTTGTGTAAATGATATTAAGGACTTTGGTTTCCATGTCTAAAACTCCAAATTGGAAAACTTTCCTGCACAACCCTTAGATGCTTAAATTCATTCCTGCCTCCCTTTTCTGATAAGGAAATTCCCTTCTTCTCCAGCCGCTCTGCAGCCCCCTGCAAAGCAGTCCGCTGCTGTATGCAATGCAGCAGAATCCTGCAGCAAGCTTCCTACATGACTTTGATCCTCCACTCCATGCACGCCAGCTGCACAGCGGCACTGATGCCAATAGTTCAGGAGGAGGAATGGCAGCTGCCTGCATTTATTCGTGCTGCTAGTGCCAAAGCTAGGACTGCAATGCCATGCTTAAGATATGCAAGGTAGTGCCCTACAACCCCAAGGTGTAAGGAGCAGGAAGGAGTGCATGCAAAGAAGACCATGACTTGCAACTTCATGGTGAAGGCATGCTGAGGTGGAGAAGACCCTGGCTCAACCCTTTCTGCTTTCCTATTTGCTAGGTTTTTTTTGTTTTGTTTTTTTAAAAGAAATGGATAAACAATGCGTAGGCTGGTGTTCAATGTCTTTTTTTTTAACTCCAGTGTTATTTTTGTGTGTTTTCTCATGAGTTTAAAAATTACTATTGGAAAAGAACTGAAATTCTGACACCAGATCCAAACACATGCGCAAGCAGCAAGGTAGAAATGTGCAGTGCCACCTCACAGTTCTTTGTCACTTACTTAAGTAAATGAAGTTGTTAAGTTGTCTTTGCTGTGTGGGGGCTTCTTTTTGAATGTTATTTTTCTTTCTATTCCGGTTACCGACATAAATTTGTACATTATAGCTGTTGCTTAATCAAGTTCAGTCTCAGCTTCTTGCTTGAGAGCCTGAGCCCATGTGCATCTGTTTCCTTGGGGATGAAGGCGCTGAGTGTTAGGGGACCCTTAGTTTTAAAACCTTTGGTATTTAGCCACCTGAATCGGAGTCACATCCATGAGTGTTTATGAACAGAAAAAGGTTGTTGGATGCTCAGGACTGAACCAAGTTTTGTCTGTACTTCTCTGGAGGGAACAAAGGCTCATCAATACTGCACAGGTAACTCCCCTTCCCACATATCCACTTAAAAGAACAGCAGCCTAAAGTGTTTCTGGTAAGGTAACTACAGGATTGTTTTACAGATAGGGTGTATAAGTCACCCTCAGGAATGGCTGAACAGTTCATACTGAGACTTAACGGAGAGCGGTCTAAGGCAAACTGTTGGAATTGTGGGTCAAGATTTGACAGATGGAAGCAGGATCTAGCAAAGGGAACTTCTTTAAAACAGCTGTCCTACTTCTGCCTCACAAAATCTTCTTCAGAGCATTCACTCATGGTTTCTTTAAGGTGCTTATTGGCATGAGATCAGCCAGTATTACCAAGGCCATTACCCACAAACGTCGATTGACTGAGATGCTGAGAGCTGTGAAGATCTGGCCAAAGCTGTGCAAGGATTCAAGGATATTTTGAACTCAAGTTACGTTTTATGATATTCACCATTACATAGTACTACAGTCCACTTTTCTTACTCTGTCCAGAGCATGTTCTCCAGATTAAGACAGGAATGAACAAAGTTGCAGGATCTTACTTGCAACATATGAAGCTCTAAGAAATGTGGGAGGTGGTGACAACACCAGTGGTCCTTCATCTCAAGCTTGACTTGCAGTTGGCCTCTGCACATGCTGTTATGATGATACTTTAACAGAACCTGCTGCTCAAAAATAAGGGAGAGGGTGGCAGGGAGGGGAGCCTGCTCCCCTAGGTGGTTGATCTGATGCCACTGGAGTCCATCGATAGAAATCCCTCAGCTGATTTTTAACAAGGATTGGATCAGGCCTACGTCACTGGCAAGGCCCCTTAATTTAGGTGAATATGGATTTCCAGATCTTAACCTGTGGTTTGGGTTCTTTTTCCATAAAGTGGATGCCTTAGGGTGAACAGAGGTGTTCAAAGCAGAACATAACTGTTTCTGCTCGCTAAGGTGATGCTCACTTCTTCAGTAATGGTCTCCATTTAGCGGCACTGCAGGCTGCCAAAACTAGCACGCATTGCTGTGGGCAGACAAGCCAGGAAGCCTGATACACAGCAAGACTGGGGCAGGGATAAAGAAATCTATCTCCCCAGAACTGACAAGTCAAGCACTGCAGCACTGTGAAGCTGGGACTATATGAATTGTAAGCAGCTGTCTTTTCAATTTTCAAAAACTCCCTGATCAGATAATTACTGATGTTTCAAGAAACAAATGGTGCCCCCAGTTAGATCACTGAAATGCCTTTGAATGCAATGAGGTCACCCAAGGGTAAGTGGGGGCTTTATTACTGAAACACTTTTCAGACATAATTCTGTTTGTAAAACACCTCTCTCCCCCAAATTATATGAGATAGAAATCCTTCCTCAGTGTATTTTTCTGCTGCAGTATATTGAAAAATGTCACAGTAACTTACAGTGGATTTGTTTCACAGCCCAGAAAACTTGTGAAAACCCTCAGAGGTTGAGTATATTTTTCTGTAAGGTGGAGACAAAAATACAAAGTTAAGAGAGATTTTTTTTTTTTCTTAGCTCACTTGATCTCCTTTCATGCCCCTCAGCCCCTTTAAAATAATGTGATGTGAGAATTCACTTTGTATGTAATACCTGAAATGCCTAATGTATGCTATTTTATTTCGATTTTAAACAGGAGACGAGGGCACACACCACAATAACCATAAAATACACTTAGTGGTAAGAAAACAAACTGAATATAACATGGAGCCTCCTCAAGTCATGAAGTCAAGTTTTTTAAAGGTTTTTTTGGAGAGTAACGAACATGACAGAGCTCAGCATCAGAGTGAGCATCAGCACAGTGTGGAACTTCCTATTAATTTCCTGTAAACTATTCAGAACTGTCTGTGAAGTCGTATACCTGAGTTTGTCTACACCATGTAAACAAAAATGTGAATAGAATCTTCCAGGTTTCTTGTGGCTAGAGCTACAGTGACTGAAATATAGCATGTAAATTGCCCTGGAGTCTTCTTGGTACCAGAGCAGGTAGAGCTTAGCAGGTTGCACATTGGTATTAAATGGCATTACTGGGATTAAAAGTGGGTTAAGATTACTAGTGGATCAGCTATATCAGCATGTAGACACAAACACACCGACCATTTCTCAGAGTGCTAAATTTGGATTCATAATGAGGTTTAGCACACAATAGCCTGCCTGTAAGAGAGCTGACTTGTGCTTATTTATGTTCTACAGTGACATGAGCATTGAATTTCTAAGCCAGGAGTCAGACCAGTTTCCACTGCGAAATAAAAAAGAGATACCTGTGATTATATGATTCCATCAGCTTCCCTGCTGAGCTTATGCCAGTAGTTCAGAACATTTTTTTACTGACTTGGTATAATATTCAGACTCTCCTGCAGCTCCTTGCTTCATGCACCAGTCTAACTTTGCACTGAGCTTCCTGGTGTATTACCCAAAGCTTCAGGTTTGTAGCAAGGATTTTTTTTTTACCCACTTTCTCCTCACACTGTTACTGTTAATCCTTATGTCCAGAGCTTTCTCCCTTACAGCCATCTATAAAGATATTGGGTTTTTCCATTTATGAAGAAAAAAATCTTCCACTGTTTTCTGCTTCTGAAGATTTATTAAGATTTCACAGTGCCTCTCTGGCCATATAAATGGTTTTCAGTTATATGTTCTTCTGCCTCAGAGAAACTTTCTGTAAAATACAAACAAAACCTCTCAAATTGTCCCCTGTATTGCCAGAATAAGTTGTGAACACCCAGACAAGTGAGAAAATAAACAGTTTTGGAAAAACACAAAGCCAAGCGAAAGTAGACTGAGAAATTTCCAGAAGTAAAAGAATGCTCAAAAACTTCTGGATTTTAGGGTCATTTATAAAATGTGAATGAATGAGTAGATTTTTCCATCATCCTAGCTTCTGGAGCAGACCTTCATATCAACACAATGTCCTTGACCAGCACTTGAGTCCTAGCTGTGCCTTGAGTGCTGTGGTGAGCCAAGACCATGCTCTAGACTTCGGAGTTTTCACAAGTTAGAAGTATTAATATGTGGACCCAGGATGAGCTAAGGCACTTTGGAGAATGTAAAAGTGAGGTAAGCCAGTCATGCAAAAGTAGCTGCAAACAGATGGTCACCTGTTAGACCACCTTTATTTAGTGCCTTCTGGGCATGTTGTGCTAGCATCACACAAGATGGAATCTCCCATTATGTCTACCAAGCTAGTTCTGCTCAGGAGCAGTCAGCAGCAAGAGTCATAGGGTGCTGGCAAGCCCAGATTGGTGTATCGTTACGAAGCTTTCACAGCAACTGCTGTGGATGGTGTGTTCCTCTAGGCTGGTGGCTTTCAATCTGTGGCCACAAAAAACCCTAAGGTTCTTGGAATATGTCTGCAGGGGCTGTGAAAGGCAATTATGGAATGAAAACTCACTGTCAGCAGGCTCCAATTAAATATACAATGCCCATTAGACAAAGTTTAGTGTTCGCAAACTGAGAAAAGTGATTTCCACATATTCAGTGTTTTCTTAAAGAGTGGAATAAGGAAGGTAAAGAGAATGGTACACTTATGGCCTTTTAGTAACTAGTTTTCATGTCACACTATTTGGTTTTGAAGGAGATGTGGGAGACCTCTTCTGAGCATTTTTTAAGCTTTATAACACTTCTTCAGGCCTGTGAGGTTTCATGCAAGGAATAATGTGAGGAACAGAAATCCCTGCTATCTTACAAAAATACAAGTTAATATCAATATACCACCTCCGGCCGTATTTGGGAAATGCACATCAGAAACGCGGAACTGCGCATCCTCCGATATGCGCTCCCTGTCTTGGGTTACCTTGTTGCAGTCTGCGGTTGCTGGGCAGACCCCCAAGTGCGGGTGGGCACCATCCTGGCCACTCCGGACAGCCATTTGAAGGACTGCCCTGTGGCTGAGGCAACTATTTTAGCTCAATATTTGAGGTCTTAGTGCATATTAACCCTTTCAGTCTCTGACAGGTCCACTTCTTTAGCTTATAGGAACTTAAGTAGGTGACTGCAGAACCCCCAGCCTTCACTGAGGTCTCTAGGTGTTCTCATTAATAAAAGTAAGAAACTATTATTACAAACTCAGTCCACATTTCCAGAAGAAGTAGATTTTGGTGCCTTCTAACACAGGTTGTTTTCACTCAACTGGATGCAGACGACCAGTGTTTTCTCTGTACATGGAAGTCACTTGGCTATGTGAAGAGTTTTGCTAGACCTTGAATCCTTCAATCTAGAGTTTTCTAGCTTGAATGAAGGCATTAAACCCACTTCTCAGGGCAAAGCTTCCTTGCAAGACAGAAACCTTGCAAAGAATGAGAACATTTACTGGTTTGCATTGGCTCCTAGTACTAGTCTTCTTTGTTGTTACTGAAATACTTAGAATTGTCTAACTTCCCAGAGCTTGTCTTTGATTAAGCAGAAGGTCTGGCCTAGGTTAGAAATAAATATAAGGATATGATTTCCAGTAATGTCATTACCTTAGCAATTGTAGGAACAAAGGAAATATTGGTGACTTGTACCTCAAAACCAGAGGCTATAGATTTTACATTGCTAAAAATATAGCATTAGATTGCATTTTACTGCTGAAACTGCCTCTCTGGAGAGGAACTGGGGAAGTGCAAAATTGCACCAGTGAAGACAACTTTAACTGACTTACTTACCAAGTTTGATACTTAGGAAAAAGATAAAAATTTCCCTGAAAAGTACATTACTCCATATATGGGTTCTGTACCTGGGAGTATAGGGCTGAGCTGCCTGATCCAATATAAACAATGCATTGTCTCCACAGTAGGATGCCAGAAACAGTGAACTTCACACGCAGGAACAGTGGGAGAATAGAAAAAGTTCCCAAAGTTGAGCGTTTAATTAAAATTTGTTGACTTCATATCGATTTACTGTTTTCACCTTTTGTATTAAATTCTTTCTTTCTCTTCATCTATTTCAGTGATGTCGATATACTAATGGGCAAAAGTATTCTTCAGCTGGAGGAAATGTTATCAAATTACATAATTGTTGACATTTCTTCACACATTTTTTGTGATCGTCATGATTCTGTTACCATTTTGATGATACTTTCAGAACCCGGGTGAAAAGCCTTTACTCATTTGCCATAACTCTGTGCTGCTGCATAACATAATGAAAAACATTCTCCGAAGTATGGCTTCACTGAAAGTGATCAGAATAAAAAAGCTGAAGAGATGTACCTCTGTAAGCAAGGCAGCTCACAAGCAAATGTGAACCAACTTTAAAATAAAACAAGTGTCCCACAGAACGTTGTCTCATGTTGCATCTGAACACTGTTCCAAGAGAACAACAGAAGTGACCTATTGAACAAGTCTGCAGGGCAGACACTATAAGATGCAGATATGAACTGCTGTCAATAAAGTGCAGGAATGCACTGTTGGATTATAGCCTGATTTGCCATTTTGCACAGATCAAGGAAGATGGGGGGAGCACTCATGTTGGTCTTCCCTGATGATTCTCTATTGTTCTGCTGTCAAAAACCACACCTTTCCCACTTAAACAAAACCTTTCTCTTGTCACCAGCCCTTCCATTTAGTAGTATTTTGTTTCTCTTTAATTTTTTGGGAACTGATACCTTAGGGCTGTTTCATTGTTTATTCATTCAGTTGTCTGTCATCATGATTGATACAGTTTATTGCCTGACTGAACATTTATCTTCTATAAATGTTTATCAACATCTAAGGGCTGCAGAGAAAAACAAAATGTACCAAGTTATGGGATTTCTACCTGAATATGTCTGAAGCTTGAAGTGTTCCTAAGACAGATGAGACAGACTGAAGTTGTTGTGCTGTTCTTTATATTCTCCACCATCTGTTGACTCTATTTGTCTGCTAGGTTTAGAAACTACTTTTTTTTTTCCTTTCTTTTCTTCCATCAGTTAGGTACATGTACTGTACCTGACTCAGTGAATTCTAGATCCTCAGGCAGGGACTCTGGGCACTACTTTAATACTCCTGGAAATATTAATAATAATAGGAAAGACTGGTCTAAAACTTTTGAGGGAGACAGCTCATACACAAAAGAATAGAATGAGATTATTTTAACACAAAGTTTCATTTGTAACATCTGGAAGACCAGAATAAAATGCAGGCTCATTTACCCAGTGTGGGTCATATTTATCACCCAGCTGCTCCAGGATAATTGGAGGTTTCCTACATGGTCAAGCCATACACAAGTTTTTGAGAATGCGGCTCTTATTTTTTATTATTTTTTATTCTGAGGGAGGAAAGGAGAGATCTATTTACCAAATACGAAGTTAGTATCAAGTCAAACTAAATTGTTTTGAAGTCCCAAGCCATGACTGGTAGTAAAAGGTCTGTGTTTTTGGACTTAACCAGCAAATTTTAGCAGAGTGTCTAGAATATGAATTGGGTATTTAATGATCTTATGACCTTCTACGCGTTTAGGTGTGGTAGGAAGTACATCTCTGGGAAACAGTTTTCAAAACCATAAGCTCAACATGACTTGTAGAAATTAAAATGAGATTGCCTCTTTATCCTTCTTATACTGCTGTGCTTCCTCTACCTATCTGGTTTCCACTTATGTGACCAGGAGAAGATGTTGATCTCTTTCTGAAGGTTTGGTGTAGAAGAAGATTCTCAACTGAGTGGGAAATTTGAGCTGGGGGAAGTCCTATCTCTAAGTTATGGAATCAACCATCATTCTTAAAGGATTAATTGGCAGATTATGGATTTGATAAAAACTATAAATAAGGCAATACGAATTCATAAATGCTAAAAGGGAGTTGGTGCCTAGATCAATAGAACATAGAACAATAGAACAGAAAAACCTAGCATTTCTGAAAATAAGTAAGAAGTGCCTTTAGTCACTATTGAACAAGTTGCTGCCATTCTCTAGTCTGTTCAGAATCTACGTCGTTAATTGTGAAGGGATTTGTATTGTGCACTAGTTCAGAATTTGTTGAATCATAATTACATGCAGATGATGTGCTCAGAGCCAAGTGCTACCCCATCTCTTGTTATTAACATGTCTAACATGAGTTGCATCTTCTGTTGCTGTAACAAATTAAATCTCCTCATTTGCTCGATCTTTTGTTACCTTACAAGATATTTGTCTTCTGATTAGGTTTGTGGTGACCTGGCTTGCCTTTTTCTCCTACTGATCAACTAATTTATCCAGCACCGAACAGTAAGATATTTAGTTGTAGTCTGACCCTTTTTATAGTGACATTGCAAGACTTTTTTTCTGACTTGAGCACTTTCATGAATAATTGTAGCATTTCGATCCTCTCAAGTGGAAATAAAAGCATCTGACATATCTTCTTTTCTGTGATGAATTTGAATGATGTGTTTCAAAAAAAGCCAGGAAAAAGAGAAAAAAAGAGGGAAAAAAAGAAAGGAAAGCAAAGAGAATGTTTACATAGTCTTCTGATTTCTTAAGGCAGTTGAAACCATTTATTAAATAGCTGCAAAACCCAGGCTGCCTGCAAAGAAAGAGAAGGCTTTGCATAAAATCTCATCTCACTTTAGTGGGGAAGGGGAGCTGTCTGCTGAAAAATGGACAAAAAGGGAGAGATGTAACATGACAAAAATATAGAGAGAAATGAAAGATATTAAGGAAAGTAGCATCGTTGTCTCAGAATAAGAAGCAGCCCGAATACGTTAGGAACAAAGAAACCCTTGCAGTGAAACATGGCCATTATGAAATGGAGATAGCAAAAGTTTTATAATGATGCTCAGAAGACAGAATGGTTCCAGAGAAGTGCTCTATTAAAGGTGTTCCTGTTTGGAAAGATGCAGAATAAAGTCCCTGTATCTCATAACGATGCTGACATGCTTATCAGTTCTTTACTCAGGAAGAAGACACCACTTGCAAAAGCCACTGGCTAGATAGCATACAGGGCCATAAAGGGGTTCTCAAAGAGAGTCAAAGGGTATTTATATCTGCAAATATATGCAATAAAAAATATTAAGCACTGAGGCAGTTCCAAAAGCCTGTAAAGGTGTTACAGTTTGAATGGCTAGTTTGGTAGGTTGAAAAGAACTATTATTTCTTAAAGAGTAGTGAGAACTGAAAAAACCCAGCCAAGGTAATGTTATAAAGGAGGCTGAAACTAACAGCAAAAGATTCTGGCAAATAAAATCAGAACAAACAAGTCAAGAAGCTGGACTACAGCACATATTAAGTGCAAGAAATACTGAACGTTATAGCAGCAATGGCTTTCAAAAAGTTTGATAGATGCAAAAAGCAACATAGCCAGCTTGAGCCCTGAAGCAACATGGGATAAAGAGGTGAGTGAGCCCTTTTACCTGACCTATGAGTGGTCAAAGCTGTGGCTTTTACATGTCTCTGCAATGATAGGGAAAGCCACACTGTTGTCCTGTAATAGTTCAAAGGTGGCCTTCTAAAATAAAAAAAAATCTTGGAGGAAGAAAGATTTTATATACTTAGAATTCAGGAAAAAGCATTATGTGGGAAATTTAGAGAGCTTGGCCTGTTTTGTTTATTAAATATATATGATAAAAAATAGTAGGAAATTGTCTATAAGATAAAGCTGGGCAACATAGATAGAAAAAATAGACAGATTTTAAAAATATAGATGTTACTAATAAGCAGCCAAAAGAGATGGTAGGTGCTTCAACTCTTGTCTTCAAGTAAAATATTAATCTTTTCTTGAAGCTGTTTTTCCATCAAATGCAAAAATTATATTCATAGCAAAGCAGGAATACCTGGATAACATTAACTATCGTAATTGGAGTTCAAGCCAGCCTGATGCCACAATGTGTTGCTTAGCGCCTTTGGTTGATGTCTGTTTGTGGACAAGTAATGTTTGAATTCCTTCTGCTATCGTCTCTCTGTGTTGCTGCTGAGGACTGACTGACGGACTGATAAGAACATACGAAAGAACAGGCAAACATGGTAACAGTAGAAGTGATACAAGCAGCAATTATTTTGAGGTTTACTTTCTAGACCATTTAATTCTATGTACAAATAAAAAGTCCTCGGTTTTGAAACTAAACGGACTGATGGATATTGAACTCTACCTTTCATTTTCAAGATGAACTGTGCATTTTAAAAGCACAGAACAACGTGGCACACATTGTTACTGAACTTATTAGCTGGATGCTTTGCAAAGCTTCCTGCATATCATAGCATCATAGAACAGCTTGGACTGGAAGGGACATTTAACCATCTAGTCCAATCCCTCTGCAATAAGCAGGGACATCTTCAACTAGATCACGTTGCTCAAAGTCCCATCCAACCTGACCTTGAATGTTTCCAGGAACGGGGCATCTGTCACTTCTCTGGGCAACAAGTTCCGGTGTTTCACAACCTTCATTGTAAAGAGTTTCTCCCTTATATCTAGCCTAAATCTATCCTCTTTTAGTTTTAAACCATTACTCCCTGTCCTATTGCAACACGCCCTGCTAAAAATCCTGTCCTCATCATTCTAATAAGCCTTTCTAAGTACTGAAAGGCCACAAGAAGGTGTCTCCCTGAGCCTTTTCTTCTCCAGGCTGAACAGCCCCAGCTATCTCAGCCCTTCCCCATAAGAGAGGTGTTCCACCCCTCTGAAAATTTTTGTGGCTCTCCTCTGGACCCCCTGGAACAGGTCCATATCTTTCCCGTGCTAAGGGCTCCAGAGCTGGAAGCAGGACTGCAGGTGAGGTCTCACCAGAAAGGAGCAGAGGCGCACAGTCACCTCTCTCAATCTGCTGGCCACGCTTATTTTGGTGCAGCCCAGGATATGATTGGCTTTCTGGGCTGCAAGCGCATGCTGTCAGATTGTGCTGAGCTTCTCATTGAGTACCTCCAAGTCCTTCTCGGCAGGGCTACTCTCAATCTCTTAATCCCCCAGCCTGTATTGATATTGGGGATTGCCCAAACCCATGTGCAGGACTTTGCACTTGGCCTTGTTGAACCGCATGATGTTCACATGGACCTATTTCTTCAGCTTGTCTAGGTCCCTCTGTATGGTATCCTGTCCCCGATGTGTCGACTGCACCACTCAGCTTGGTGTTGTCTGCAAGCATGTGAAGGTGCACTTGATCCCACTGTCTCTGTCATGGATGAAAACATTAAACAGTACTGGTCCCAGTATGGACCCCTGAGGTCCATAGACCACTTGTCACTGAACTCCATCTGGACATTGACCAGTTGACCACTACTCTCTGGATGTAACTATCCAGCCAATTGCTTATCCACTGAACAGTCCACCCATCAAATCCATCTCTCTCCAAGTTAGAGAGAAGAATGGTGTGGAGGACTGTGTAAAAGGCCTTACAGGAGTCCAGATAGATGACATCCATAGCTCTTCCCTTGTCCACTGATGTAGTTGCTCCACCATAGAGGGCCACTAGGTTGGTCAGGCAGGACTTGTCCTTGGTGAAGCTATGCTGGCTGTCTCGAATCACGTCCCTGTCCTTCATGTGTCGTCTAGGGCAAGCTGTTCCATGATCTTCCCAGGAACATGTCAGGAGTTCCCAGGGTCTTCCTTTGTCCTCTTTTTAAAAATGGGTGCAATGTTTCCCTTTTTCCAGTCACCAGGCACTTCACCTGACTGCCATGACCTTTCAAATATCATGGGGAGTAGCTTGGCAACTAGAGTAGCCAATTCCCTCAGGACTCTGGGATGCATCTCATCAGGTCCCATAGACTTGTGTATGTTCAGGTTCCCCAGGTGGTCACAAGCTTGATCTTCTCTTGTAGTGGGAGGGACTTTGCTCCCCGAGTCCCTGCCATGAGGTCCATCCACTTGAGAGGTGTGGGAAGAAAGAGTGCCATTGCAGACTAAGGCAAAAATGTTGTTGAGTACCTCAGCCTCGTCTGTCGCTACCAGTTTGCCAGTCTTGCTCCTCAGAAGCGGTATATTTCTTTGACCTTCCTTTTCTGGCTGACGTACCTATAGATCCCCTTCTTATTAGCCTTTGCGTCCCTGGCCAAGTTCAGCTCCAGCTGCACCTTGGCCTTCCTGACCCCATCCCTACACAACCAGGCAGTGTCCCTACGCTCTTCCCAGGATGCCTGTCCCTGCTTCCATTGCCTGTGCAGTTCCCCCTTGCTCTGTAGTTTGACCAGCAGGTCTCGACTCAGCCATGCCAGTCTCTTGCCTGCCTTTCCTGATTTCTTACACCTGGGGACTGAGAGCTCTTGTGCACTATTGAATGCCTCCTTAAAGATCTGCCAGCTCTGTTCTGCCCCCTTGTCCCTGAGGGCAGATTCCCAGGGGGTCTTGCTGACTAACTCCTTGAAGAGGTGGAAGCTTTCGTTCCTCAAATTCAGGGTCCTGCCTTTACTCTTCACCTGACCCATATCCTTTGGGACCGTGAACTCCACCAGTGCGTTAGCACTGCAGCCTAGGCTGCCTCCAATCTTGACATCACCGATTATCTCACTTTCATTGGTGACCAACAGGTCCAGTATTGCATTCCCTCTGGTTTATCCAAGTTTAGTTTTAAAATGCTGGTTTCTGTTTGAGAGATTCCCACATTTTTTGTCTGAAACTTTGATTTACTTTTTAAAGTTTGATTGTTTCAGTAATCTACTGAAAGACCAAAAAAGTATTTCCTGAAATCTGTCTGGGCTTAATTTTCCCCAAAAAATGTCTTTTATTCTTTCTCCATCAGACTGTTTACACTTTAGATGAAATTTGCCTAGGTGAACTCTTTGCGTGTGTATGCTGGAGACTCACTATTGTTCCTTACAAAGCTTATTAACGCTTTCTCTAGAGGAACCAGATCTGGCTGTTCAAAATCACTGCTTGCTGACCTGAAGGTTGTGTCGTTGTTTGCTTTCACTTTCTTGGAACCGGAATTTCTCCTTTTGTGTCTGTGGTGGGTGGACCTTGGCTGGCTGCCAGACCCCTACCCAGCTGCTCTCACTCCTTGTCCTCAAAAGGACAGGGGGGAGAAAAAAAGATGAAAAACCTAGTGGATCGAGATAAACACAGGACAGGTCACTTAAAAATTACCCTCACAAGGAAAACATACTTGACTTGCAGAACATTAATTTGATTTATTGCCAATTAAAAATAGAGTTGGATGCAAAACAACGGCAAAACCTAAAACACCTTCCCTCCACCTCCCAATTTTTCCAAGGTTCAACTTCACTCTTTCATTCCCAAATCCTCTATCTCACTCCTTCCCCAAGCAGCACAGAAAGATGGGGAATAGGAGGTTACAGTCTGTTCATAACAGCTCCTCTCTGCTGCTTCTTCCTCCTCACACTCTTCCCCTACCCTAGAGTGGAGTCCCTCCCACAGGCTGCAGTCCTTCGGGAAATAACCACCTGATCCAGAATAAGGTCCTCCATGGGCAGCAATGTGGATATGTGCTCTTGCGTGGTCCTCTCCATGGGCTGCAGGGAGATACCTGCTCCAGTGTGGTCTCCTCCAGTGGTTGCATGGGACTCTGCCCCAGCTCTTCCTCCACCTCCTTCCTCTTTGAGCTTGTTATTTGCAGGGCTGTTTCTCAGACTTTTTTCCTCATTCCTCACTGCTTGTGAAGTGTTTTTGCTCATTTTAAAATACATTTTCCTCAAGGTGCCACCAGCTTGGCTGATGGATCTACCTGTGCCCTGTGGTGGGTCTGTTGGAGACATCTGTGTCTGGCATGGGGCAACCCCATACTCTTCCACAGAGGCCACCCCTGCAGCCATCGCTTACCAACACCTGGACACCTACACCCAGTACAGTATCCTTGCCATTTTCCCCCATATGATCTACCTTTAGGATTAGAGGTTGTGCAGCTGTACTTTGTGTTGCGGTGAGAAAACTGAAAAGTTTTAGTACCTGCAGTTGATATTACTTTGCGGAATAGCTTATGCCAGGTTCCTTCTGCTACTGGCAACCTTGTTGTTTTTGCTGAAAGGTGATTTCTTTGAATGAAGTCATGCAGGAAGAGATGAGCTTCTCAGTGACAGTGCCGGGAAGGGGCTTAATTTGGGGAGGATTTTTTCAACACAGAAGAATATTTGTACTTGCTGGGTTTATGTAATATTTTTAGCTGGGACTCTCACAAAGTCCACCTTGCTCAGGGGATTTGCAAGAATCCTTTGGGGTACAGATACTACAAGGATGATGCTTATTTTTTGGTTTGCTAGGTTTTGTTTCCACCTGAAAACTGGAAAGACTGGGCAGAAAGTGGAAAAATGCTGGTAAATGAGTTCTAAATGAACTCCATCATTGCCACATACTTCATATGGTGAGATTACTTCATTTAACTTAGCCCAGACCTTGATTGCACTCCTGGGATATTGGCCAACACAAGAACAATGTCCACATTTTTAACCAGGATCTCCTTCTCATCAGGAGTTTGAAACAGAGCGTGATGGACCTGGCTGAAGCAAGGGGCTGAGAGCTAGCCCACAGCTGTGGGATTCCTTCTGTAAGGAACTTGAAACAACTCCTCTCCTGTAAACTTCCAAAGCAATATGCATGACAGTTTCCTTTGAAAACGCTCTAGCTCAGTAACAGTGGGAGAAAATGGCCCAGCAGTTCCTTGAAGTGGAACAGCAGAGACAGGCAGACGATAGTGTAGCTGTGCAAGTAAGCTACTTTGAGGGAAGAGGCAGTAAGTCTTGCGACTGATTTATGACAGGGAAGTGAAGACTATGCAGTGGTGTGTAAAGCTTATGCACCAGCTGAACCGGTCAGTTGCCCCACACTTTCTAGTCTGCATGAAACAGATGGGTTCCTTTCTATTCCTAGGGATAAGGGAATAAATGAACTTTTTTCTCTTGTCCGACAACATGAATTCTAATGGCTGCACTTGTTTTATTGTCACAGAGAATATAATTGCAGTTCTCTCTGTGTGCGGTGAGTTGAAGGCTGACCCAACCTGCCAGAGATGGTCATTATATACATGTCACTATATACTCACATTGTTCCCAGGAATTAGGGAAAAAAGTGGGACCTTCTGTTCAACTTCAGCTGTGCAGAGACTAGCTAGGATCAGCACTTTTTCAAAATGACTTTGATCCTTTCAAGTTACTCTTATCAGCCATCAGAGAAGGTTTGTATACGGTCACAAGCAGGTGGAGAGGACATACAAAACTAACTCTTAAGACTAACTGTGCAGTACCAGAATGTGATGAAGTATGATGCAGTGACTTTGTCTGTCCAAAGATGAGGCAATTCTCCTGTCCCACAACAATAATTCTGGAGTCAAGGGAAGCATGCAGAGGCGTGCTGCAGCTCAACTACAGGAGCTCCTGCAGGAGGCACAGCTGATGGAAAAATGGTGCAACAAACACACATTGTTTCTCAGCCATTCCTTTGGTATGGATGAATGTTTGACTTCTGCTGGAGCACTGTCAGGTATTTCAGGATCTGGCACTCCAAAATCAGGCTGTAGATCACTCTGTTAGACCTTTCCTCAGATAATGTCCCCAAACATGCCTGCTCACTGTGTAATTCTTGTGTCATGAGATACTTAGGTCTTGTGGTATTGCATGCTTGAAAAGAAGAAGGAAAAAAAGAACGATTTTGTCTATGCACATTGTTTTGAAGAATACCAAACCACTTTTTTCCCATCAAGAATGCACAAAATGTTTTTTGAGGGGGATTTAGGAAGTTCTGCCTCATGACTGAGATATAGTCTCAGGACTGCAGTTAAAACAATTAAAATCCGTTATTTCTTCTTGCTGAGCCTTATAGGATTGCACCATTCTATGTTGCAATTCAGTGATGTGTTGGGGTTCAAATATGATACTTTCAGAGCTCTCACAGCAGAAGTAAATTCAGATTCAGGGTGGGAGCAGACTAAAGAATCCTGACATCAGAGATAAGTAAAAGAAGAATAATACTCCAGCAGAAGTTTAAGAACACCTTTAGAGAACTGACAGTGTTATTATGGGATTAATATATTTCCAAAAAGCAATTTAGCAAGTCACTACAATGAACTGTGCAAATGCAACATGTAAGATATCAGCATATAGATTTTTCTGTCTCCTTTTATGAAAATACTCCTGAAGTATCCTGGAGAATTGTAAAATACTGTCGGCTATGAAGACAGAGCAATTTTGAACATGCAAGAGGAAGATGTATTGTTTTATTAATTGGATTAAACTAAAACATTGTGTTTGCTCAAACTGTATGAATGGCTCTTGTTCAATCACAGTTCTGATTTGCGTATTACTGATTTAGGAATTAAAATACTTTCTTTTTTGTGTCAGGTAAAACTTGCCATAGTAAATGTGGCATAAACAGATGCATTAAACCACAGGAACATATAGCAGCCAACAAATAAGAGCACACACTAAACATTTACAAAATATTTCTGTTTTAATAAACCACATACATTATGCCTTTGTGAAAAATTACATGGGAAAAAAATTATGAATGGATCTGTGACATAACATTACTGTTATACAGTGGTTGTTAGTATTGTAACATTTATCAAATCTGAGCAGCCAGCAAAACATCTGTGTTTAATAAACCCATTAGCTGTAGGTGTCTGGGTCTTCCTTTGTCCTAGATACATTTCACCCTCTTTGTCAATGCCTATTGTCAGACATTTCATGAAGCTAAATAAACTGCACTTGATTCTATTAATACATGGAAAAATCAAGGAATGTGTTGTTTTGCTTTGCAGGTTTTGTTTGTTTATTTGTTTGGTTTCTTCCCTACACATTCATTTTGGGTTTAGGTAGAGATAGCTTGGATCATCGTGTTTGTATCTACAGAAAATATAATGAAAAAACTGAACTAAGCTTGAGGTCCTTTTTGTTTTTAAGTAGGCTTTTACGAGCTTCTCTCTACAGTGCACTTTCCTCATACTGCAAAAGAGATACCATGCAGCTGATACCCTGGCTGTCTCATCTGAATGATCTCATCTGAGATTGAAATGAGTTCTACATCTGAGATGAGTTTGCAGGGCCTCTTGGGGTAAGCTTTAAAGCTGACATACTCATCACTAGTCCAGCTGATGTGGCTTGGGACAGCTGGCAATGTAAGCTCTGTAAATCAGACAAACTGAGTGAAGATGAAGATTTAATTTACACCTCATATATCGCATAAAGGGCAATTTCTCAAGGGCAATGTTTAGGTGAACAAGTGGGACAGCATTTGGCAATGGTCCACGTGTTCACCAGCTTATGCACCCTGCATTCAGCTGCTTCACCAGGATCATGGGTGGGTGTGGAAGCATTTATTTCCGCAGAGATATGGAACCAGTTAAGGTAGTAGGCCCTTCCCTCCTTTCTCCTCCAAAACACAGCTCTAACTTCTTAAAGTCTGGTTTTGCTCGGATGCAACAGTTTACATGGAGACCATTAAAACAGAGGTGACAACAAAGAAGCTGGGAAGGAGAACAGATCTGCTTACCAAGAGTACTCATCACAGAATTTTCCAGCAAGTCGAAATCCTCATTGATCACTTTGAGGTGCAAGGGAAGAAGTTCTCTTTAAAGGCCAAATAAACTTTGCAATTGCAGTTGCTTAGTACTGTTTGAATGTTCTTCATAGGGGATGTATTTGAATACATGTCCCCCTCCTTTCAATTAATAATTTTATTCTTGTCTGTCGTTTTAGAAAATGTTCTACTCCAGATTCTGTCTACTGTGCTATTAAAAAATCCTTTTACTTTTGCCAGTCTCACCTGTCCCTTGCTGCACTAATTCAGCATTCCCTGACAGTCAGAGTGATTGCTTGCTGGCACTGCTGATTTTGTGCTACTTAGCTTTATTAGAGGTGAACGAGAAGTACTGGAAGGATAGTGTTATCAGAAAGATGCTCTTCTCCATCTCGCCTTCCATCACCAAGTATCCTGACACTTTCCACCTTAAACCAGCTGGCAGATTCATACTGAGATTCCCCCCAATCTGGCCATCAGTTTATTTACTGCAGCCCTCTGCTTGGTGAAAATGGCTGAGATGTGCTGCGCTGCTGTTATGGCTGCAGAATGTTCTGGAGATCTGAAGCAAAAAACAGATGTCTCAATAAATTTTTGTGAAAATGTAATTATCTTGGGAACAGGGAAACAAATTGGGGGAGAGGCAGAACCAGATGCATAACATTAAAATATGCAATCATAATTATAAGGAAATTTTGAATAACGAAGTGGAGAAGCCAATGACTGCAGTAGAGAAAAGCCCTCCTTTACTTCTTGTGATTTTGATTTCAGATGAATCCCCAAAATTCAGTTTCTGGTAATGGTGCTCAATGCAGAAACAGTATCATCCTGAGTGCTTTTTCACAAACAAATCTCATCAAATATGACAGGCTACTTCCCCCCTGGGAATCTGGCCATGTTACTTCTTTCTTTTCAGCAAATAAAACACGAACTGTGGATTTTGTCAGTAACCATAAAGATTTTGTGTTTTCACTACACAGAAGGTTGGACGTATATTAATATAAAATGCTTAATGGGAGGGGTGTTTTATGACTAAATTCTGATTATGTTTCCATTGTATAAAAATAGAGTGGGTTACTGTTTGCATTGTCAGCTGAATACGAGAGAGTTTCTTCTGAGTGTTTAAATAGAAAGACCAAATGAAAAACAGGGTCCAGATCAGGTTTCTAAGTATGACTGGGTGCTTGGAGATGCCACATCCAACACTTCACAGAGGACAGGGCAGAAATATTCCAGAACTTCAAGGCAAATATTCATTTTTTGGGGGTATTTTTTTCTTTAATGGAAGTGGAGTTCTTATTTTTAGGTAAAGCAGTCATTTATAACTTTCATAATGCAAAGAAGAAGTTCCTTTGGAGTTAGGCTGAAGCTTCTAGCTTTTATTATAGGCTACTTGCTACACCCACCTTCCATAAAAGGTGTCTTACACTGCTACTGGGCATCTTTGTGGTGATAATACTGTGGAGAAAAACTACTCTGTACCAAGCAATGCCTGGCCCTAGACAGTGTTATTCTACAGAAAGTGAAGTTCAGAAGTTTGTGTTTTCTGGCTGTTCTTTGAAGAACAGTTCCTCGAATCAGATCCTCAGACCAGTGCTCTTCAGTGCTGTGGTGGCATTTGCAGTGCTGTTTCTGAAGGCATATGGTGAGTCATGGGGAGAGATCACCTCTCTAAACAGCAGGTTAAGTAAGACAAGTGAGGAAAACAAATCTACTTATCCAGTGTGTGGCTACAATGTCCAAAAGTACATATTTTTTTGCAGTGATTGAACATTAGACAATTTATTTTCATTTCAGACAGAGATTTTGCTTTTTTTAAATCAGACAGGACCATTCTACAGCTGCTTTTTAAGCAAACGTTGGGGAGAATCAGACCAATTTGTGAAATTATGTTTTTGGTGAATAGAAAAGAAGCCATTTCTCGCCCCTGTGAACAATGTTGCAGAAATTCCAGAAGAGTTAGAGGGCTTTCTAGCAGAGAGAGCGCTCAGGTTCTCCCCATCCAGTGCAAAAAACCATTGTCGTTCCCTTAAGCACTGCATACTGCAGCTTGGTGTATATACAAATCCCCTTATCAGAAATGCTGGCACCTGAAGCACCATGTGCAGCCAGGCTGCCTTCTGCATGCCTTTCTTCCCAAGGGAACTGCTGGAACTTTTACAGTTAGAAAAAGTTTAATGAGTTAAAACTCTGTTGAGGCAAGTTTTAGTTCACTGCAGAGACTATTCCTTCTTTACTTCCCATTCTTTGTCTCATATTCGTATCTGTCTTGTGAGTGTGAGGGATTCCACTGTTGTTTATCTTCACATGGAAACAGCAGTTTATGGGGAGTGTTCCCACAGCTTGGAAAACATCTGGCTGTGATCCATTCTGTGAAGATGAGTAAAGATTATTCAGGAAGTAGTAAAACTTTACTCCTGTAGCTGACACCCTGTTTAAACATATTAGGGTTTGGACGGACTCATGGCGAACTTATGGCATCAAAAATTGAAAATGTGCAAGCTGGTTTCTTTGAAAAGGTGGCCTGGTTCCCCCAGGTGCCCTGTTCTCTCAGACACAACGTCAAAGGTTTTGTTCTGTCCACCACCTAAAGAAGGGTCTGAGACCCCTTATTTAACTTCAGTGGTGGAAGTGGTGTCTATTTTTGTTTATTAAGTATGATGATTGAATTATAGAAGATAACATCTCAGCTTCAGAAATCTTACTAGCCTGCCAGTTTTTCCCTGTTCTATGGCCCATTTTATAATTAATAATGAATAATGTTCTCCCTCCCACCCCCCAAAAAATCAAGTCTACTTTAGTCATCAAGGCTACTCTTTTAAAGGCATGCAAGACTAACAGTTTGACTTACTCTTCCCTAGTAATAAGCACCCCTTTCTCTTCACCTTCATTGACATATTTTCAGGTATTTCTAAATAGACATTGCATTGGAAAGAAGCAGGGAAGAATTAAAAGTATATGTGGATAATTATCAAAATCCAGAGTTCACAGTTGTAATGTATTCTGTTGTAGTGTAGTAAGTCTCCTGAGTTTTATTCTATTTCCCTGTTAATAGCAACAGCCCCAAAGGCTTGCTTGAGTGGCTACTGTTGAAAGATAACTTAGGAATATACATTTTTGCTGTGGTCTGTTTCAGACTGAAGCTGAGGATACAGCTGAAGGATTAATTTCAAGTTAATAATTCATTCAGTAAAATAAGCCTAACACTTTCAAAGATAACTTACAGACTTTGATATCAAACTTACTGAATTTCAGTGTCAGCAGACATCTAATTTTAGCCTTATAGGTAGGTTTACAAAAGTCTTCTGGGGATTTAAATATGAACATGAGATTTCTTCAGGTGCAAGAAGTCACCTAAGATCTGAGACACCGGTGAAAAGAACAAAGATCAAAATCAGCTCTTTAATATACCTATTTAGAGCCGCCTCACCCTAGAGGTGCCCAGGTTTTTCCAGTTCAATAATTCAGTTTTTCCTGTGAATATTTCATATAACCAAAATATATCTAAAAAGCAAAGTGAAGTTCTGACAATACCACTTTCTAGGTTAATTTATGTAACCTCATTGTCAATGCTAAGACACATGTATTGACATAATATGGATTCAGACACATATTTACGTAGACATTACCCCATGCTACCATATTTTTATTCCTATCCTGTACTAATGTGAGGTATGGAAATGTGCTATCATACATTACTGTTGTACCTTCATTTTGGCTGTTCATTTGTAGGTCAGCTCTTAACAACTCGTTGCACAAATTGTGCTGAGGTCAATAACAGATGAGGTAACATATCCTCTGAAACTCCCAGCCCAGCAAAGGTGTCCTTCAGAAGACATGTAGTGTCTTGACATCACCAGGACTAGAAGGAGTTACACCCTATTTTGGACTTCTCCATTCACTCAAGACATGGGAAAACACAATTTGATACATTCACGTACTGTCCAGTTGTGAAGAGTACAGTCAGGCTGTAGTCTGACTCACTGAATTGTGTCAGTGTCTTCTACCAAGAGAAAGAAAATTTAGTTTTGTACCTAAATCCTTTCCTGGAGAATGATTTGCTGGTTTCACTAGGTGAAGTGGGAATTTATTTAGCCTGAGTTTTTTTGTTTTGTTTTTTTCCAGTGGGGAAAATAATACATGTGGCATTCAAAATTTTTAACAAAGCTTGGTTTATATTAATACTAACAAGAAATTTTTTGCTTTATGAGCTTCTTTTTCCATTTTTGCTTCTGATAGGCATAGTTAGAACAAAATCTGAAAGCCTCTGGGGGTACACAATTCACTGACTATAACAGTTTTCATCCTTCAGTTTGTCTACTTATCTTTTCCTTTCCATCAATACATGATTTACCAGTGATTTGTTTCAAAGCCCATGAAGACAAGTGCGAAGTTGGGCCTTCATTTGGTATGCAGTCTGCACAACAGTGGTGGTGTAACTGTACTTGTTAGCAATATTACTAAAAAGACTTATTGTGTCTGATAAAAATACTTTAATTCCATTTAATACTGATTAGAAAGAAGTCCAAACTATAGTACAGGCTGGCATAACCCAAGGAATGTTTATTGCTGCTCAAAATCTAATTGTCCATCACAGCCAGGCTTGTCATTTCCTTAGTCTGTGAACTCTGATGGTGCTCTGCGTCATCTTTTGAACCATTTTATGCCCTCCTGTTGATCTGCTGATGTCTGCCAATGCAGTCAGTTCTGCATTTGATCTCCCTTCTTAACAGCAACTTGAGGGAGTGCTTGCAGAAATAAGGGGCCATTAGGGAGAGTGAGGCAGCAAGTCTCATAGTGAGGATATTGCCATCTTTCATCACTCGCCTCTACTAGTCTTTTGCGGGGATCAGTTCTAGCAGTTTCATACACAGAGTTTGCTTATGGGAATGACACGGTGTGAGTCCTGCTTAATACTGTTTGTGTAATGCACTAATTCACTAATATTCGGACACGAATGCAAACACATTGCTGAAGCATTTGGAAGAATATGGTCTCCTTAACTCTTGAAAAGGTGGTAAGGAAAAAGCTTTTTTGGGGTGTGCTCAAATTGTTCTGCAAACTACAGAATTAATTATGTTGATTTTCATGGTGGTTTTGGCCAGACTGTCGGGTATAAATATTGCATATGATGCCTCTGTCTATTTGGCTATACCTTTTGATTACATTGCAGCTGTGATAATTAATGAATTAATAACTTAGGTTGAATTAATATTTTATTTAAATATACATATTCACAAATTATTAACAGGAATGTTGGGAGCTTGGCTGTAAAACATAGACACATCTGTGGACTGTACTTTTTTTTAACCTTATCTTCTTTCTCAGAGAGTACAACATAGTTTATAAACACGCACACATGTATTTATACAACAAGAATTGCTTTGTAACATATCCTGCCATCCGCAGGGGCTAAGCATGACCTGTTTGACCTGCTAAGTAATAAAAAAACAGTGTCCTCCAGGTACAGACCAAGACTGAAAATTTCTGCAGTCTTTTTCAGAACTGAACAGTGAAAAATTGAAATTCAGAGGTACAGGAAAAGAAGATTAGAAGAGAAACCACTATATGACCTTTGTAGTATGTTATTGTAGCGTGTCTGAGTAGGCATATGCATCTATATAAACAGGATGTTAATCATTTAGATTGTGAGTTGAAGAAGCAGCAAGGAGAGCGATTAGGAAAGACTTCTTGTTACTTGATGTTTTAAACAGCCTGCTGCCCAGTCAGAGGACTCTCTTTATAAAGAGCAGAGAAAATGTATTTTCACTAATGCATTGTATCAGCTACTTTGTGGAGTCCTTTGTTGATATTCAGATGATGAGCGAAACTATCAAACATGCAAATAACAAGGAAGAACACCTCTGTTCCATGTCACTGTACTGACCGTGTTGGAAATGTGCAGTGTGGTGTTTGTCAAATTTTATATGCTTACCTTTATAAAACTTCAGAGAGAGAGGTTAATATGCAAAATGTTTATCTAAATTTTAAGATCAGAAGGCTCTGGATTGTTTGCCCTCTATTTTAAATTTGGTAGTCAAGTAGAGGTTGGATTTAAGCATAAATGCTGTACTTTTTCAGCATGGACATCTTATCTGACTATGGCAAAGCAGTGGCTGAGTTATAATTTTTCATACTCTCTTTTTGAATAAAATAAAACACTGCAAAAACACTGCATAAATTAAACAAAAGTGGCATAATCCAGTTTAAGGAAAATAATTTTTAATTCTAATTTTGTTTACAGTCTCAAATGTTAATGAAATTAGACCTTAAATGAAAAATATTTAGAGCTTCACACTTCAACACTTCATTCTTCAAAAAACTCAGTAAATATATAATTTCTATCTAACTTGCTCTGGATTTTGTGCATCAGCTTTGTTTTTTTCCTCATGTGTCTCTGCTTCCTCCAATCCAACCCCCATAGCACATGTTCTGCAGTTCCTCCTGTTTCCATTTCACCCTTCTAAGAGCTGCTCAGTCTAAGTACATTGAGAACACTATGACACGTTCCCAAACCAGAAAGTTAACCCGTAAGTGTCCCATGACACACAGTGTAAATTCAGGGAGACTGTTCTTGCATAACCTCGTCAGTCAATACACACTTCCGAGCAGCTGCCACTGCCCTGAAATTATGATAAAGGATACCCTCCTCAGTCGATCAGCAACACACTGTGATGAATGGGTTGATTACTCTCATTTGGGTACTCTGTTTAATGCCATTTTTCTCCTCAGTGCTTTCTCTGCCTTATGCACACACTGCATTTCAGAAATAACTAAGAGGATAAAAAATTTTTGATGAAATCTTCTTCTCAAAACCACCAGAGTGTGGACTATATGTGCTAGGGTATCTAAACCCCCTTGTCTTTCAAAGCGATGAAATAGTTAAGATCTTTAACAGATGAAAAATCCCAGTACTTCTTTGCTATTTCATTACTATAAGGGTTAGCTGTAATCATGCTTCTTGATTTATTTTTCTGCTTTCATTCTGTTGAATAGACCCTGAAGTTTACAGTTCCATGGCTTATTGTAGGTAGGTAGGTATGTATGTATGTATACATGTATGCACTATTTAGAACCTAAAACCATATGGAGAATACTGCATTCTTGACTCTTTTTTTTTTTTAACCAGAAAGTATTAAAATGTTTTGAGATGCTATTAAGTCTTCAATTTACAAAACCTAGATTCCACCTTAAAAATGTTCCATACTGTACGTTGCATAGCCAGGGGTGCTGACTAGCTGCCAAATATCTATCAGAGAGTGATTTATGATATATGATATGTTCCTCAGCCCAAGTGGAGACTGTTTAGTTGAAACATGAGAAAGCAGAGGCCTTGTGCTCTCAAAACCATGATGACAAGTTTCTGTTTGGCTTTCTGAGGGAACATACAGTACAAAACGTGCCATATTTTACAACACGAGAACTTATGTAAGGAACAAAACTAAATTCACTTAACCCTTGGTTTCATTATTTTTTCTTTTTTTTTTTCTTTCTCTCCATTTTTTGGTGAAGTCTGCTTCTTATTGTAGAAAACTCCCTCTTTTTTGTCGTTTGCAGAATCCATGAAATGGAATTGCAACAGCTTGATTCTGAAAATTAAAATATTTTGAATAGCTAATAGCTGCGTGACATACTTTTAAAAAGGGATTTCAGACCCACAATTTTAATTTTGCTTGTACTTTCTCTTCAGCTCTAACTAAAGCCTGTGTTAAGATTTCTGATGCTTTTTGTTCTGAAATAATTTTTCCCTGCAAGTGTGAAGACGTCCATCTCCCATGCGGTTTTGGGTTCCACATGTTAACATGCCTGGGGCAGAACAATGTGGTCAGTGACCTCTAGGGTCTTGAACAAGAAATTTCCTCAAGGTCTTGTGGCAGTATTCACGGATAGTTACAGCCAGGGAAAAAAAAAAAGCTGCCTGTTTAATCTAGCTGATATATCTGTTTTAGATAGACATTCAGTCACCACTGTCCCTAAGTGCTGAAATACAGCATGGAACAGAAATAAACCCAAACCCTTGTTACCTAAGGTAGGCTGGATTTGTTTCTTCATGTCATTATATTGTCTTTCTTTGCTTGTCCTCTCTCTGCGTTTGTTATTTTCCAGGTTTTGCTGTGCGAGAACAGCTGATGTGAAACGCTGTCTTTACACAGGGCAGTGCAAGTGATCAGTCTAAAGCATGTTCTGACCTCGAGTAAAGCATTTCACAGCTGCACAGTGAGTACGTGTCATCTTCAGCATTCTGCATGTTATATTCTGTACGTATGTTCAGTATTCGGTATGTTGAAAGCCTGGCAGCAAGAGGCAGCAAGTACATATGAAAACACATAACCTCGTTCACAAAACCTTGCAGCTCCTCACTATCTGAAAAAAAATTTAAATCTAAGCAGTCTAAGTGCCGAAGGAAAAAATTCTTTTACTGTCTTCCTGCAAATGAACAGTTATGGCAAAGGCCTGGTGCATTGTTCCCAGGTCTACTGTGACATTGTTCCTGCTCCATGTTCAAGTGAAGACCCAGAACAACGGCAGCACAATTCTGTGTCTGGATTTCCACTGGAAGTTATGGGCCCAATAGAGTCCCCAGCCTTGGCAGCTGGGAGCACAGGACTGTGGCATGTGTAATGGCTTCCAGCCTCCACTCAGTCCAGATGCAGCCAGGAAGACAAAGTAATATACCCTATGACAGAACAGAAAACTGTCAGCAGAAAAAGCAGCTGTTCTGAGTCCTTGTAAGGTTCTTAAACACAGGACCTTATTTCTATAAGATTCATTGAGGACATAGATAATTTCCACGTATGTGGTTAGCACAGTCATTTAGAGAACCTGCAAATCATAATGTGGACTTGAGAGGTCACTTGGCTTCAGTTCACTGAGGCTGTCAGGATGAAAGATCAGGCTTTTATGTTGGACGTGCAGAGAGCAGAAGCTGTAGAGGACAAATATGCACCGGTCGTAGATCACTAAGGCAGAGAAGAGGCTGGTGAGAGGGCTGGCTAAATAAACTGTGACACAGGTATGTTTCTGTGTACATAGATGATTTTTCTTGCTCAGTCAGAATCAAGGCTCTGGGAAGTCAGTTTGACTAGTCAGTCAACAGCAGAAAAAAAAACAATCAACACTGGCTGTTGAGGCTGACTATCCTTTCAGCTCTTGGGTTGATACACTGTCGATAGACGTCTTTGGGCTCAGTTATCAGCCTGTTCTGGGCATGTACAAGTCAACAGCTCAGGAAAGCCCCACTCTGAAGGCTTCTTGAAAGCACTGCGTTTTCCAGTGTTACCTGCAAGTCCAGGAATAGCAAGCTGTTGTGGCGTAATGCAGCTGGTTGTTTTGCAAAAAAGATGCAAGCTGGAAACCTAGCAACTATGCACATGCCTAGAAAGTAAGCAGTTGTTAGTTTGGGAATGGGAACACTCCATCACTCAGAGCTGTGCAGCTATGTGACTTTACTGCATACCTCTCCCAAAACTGATATTTAGTGTGACAGTTTCTTACCTTAAATTGAATCTTGAGTTACTCTGAAATATATCTTTACAAACCTGTGTCTTTTTAAAGTCCTTCCTCAAATGTTAACTTAGTTCTTGTCACATACTGCATTTTCATTCCATCTGAGAAAATAATTAGCAACCCTGAGCCTGAGCACACTCGTTGCAATACCTGTGATATGTAAGGAGGCATAGAATATTGCGACAAAAATAAAAAGAAACTTTTGAACACTTAGGAATGTGTTGACAGAGAGAGACATAAGCCTGTGAATAGGGTCATTGTCTATCCTGTGATCAGTGTGAACCTTTAGTTATGTTCTGAATTAATCCTCCTTCCTATGTGGCTTCATAGATAACACAGAGTAATAATAGTGCACAAGCCACTGCTTAAGCTGTTGCCAGGATCTCATCTGTCTTGAGGTCCTTACTTTCTTCTGCCCAAACAGGCACAACTACCACCATTTTGTGTAAAGTAACCCAGCCTTTTCTGCCATAGGAATCCAAACATGCTCCAGCTGTTTTTTATCTGGAAGACAGAAGAGCAGGTTAACAGCAGAGTATGGTTTGGTGCATAGAAAATACATAATGAGCTACCGAGATTCATGGCAGACCATTCTTGCCTTCCCACTATATGTCACAGTGATACATCAATATTTGATGTCCTGAAATAATGATGCTTTGTAATCAGAGTGAAAGTGTGCCTATGGAATGCTAAGTAGTGACTACTTTAGATTACTTCCTTACTGCAAAAAAAGACCAGTCTTCAGGCCTCTCAGCCTGGGGAATGCTGGTATTATCTGTTACTTTACTGACAAGACTGAAAAGATCTAGTTACGTTTAAGAGAACATGGGTTGTCTGATATCAGCCCTGGAGAACTGTTGGAATATGATGTCTCTTGAAGGTTATGGGTTCACCAGCAACTTTTCCTCACTTGGGAATAATCTGTTGCTGTTTTAGAGTATAAACAACTCAATGAATGCTAAAATAATTGTTCAAGACACTTTCTTATGCTTGAATATTCAGCATAAGTGCTGAGACTTGCAACTTGGCTAGCGGCTGCAGCAAACAAACATCCTGTCGAAGTGCCTGGCACTCTGTGTTCCCGCATGATTGGCAGGAAACAGTGTGTTTGGGGAAAGGGAAGATGGACATTACAAAAACTATAAACTTCTTTTCACAAAACAATGGCATGATATAACACCAAAGGAGCCTTTTAGTAAAATATTTGCTATTAGATTTGTGTGTTGCACGGGTAAGTGGACAGAGGGACAGGGAGAGGGTGTGATCGCTTAATAAATAACTGGGTCTTAATATAACTGACGCATTATACACTTGTTTTCTGGTAGGCTGTGCATCAGGCATACTTCAGTATGCATGGAACTGAAACCACCTGTCTGTATGTGCCCAGCCCAAAAGAGTTCACTTCTAGTACACCTTACTGGCATCGATTACTACGTCTTGATTTGACTAGATCTGTCTTCACTATCGCTGGGCAATGCAGATGTCCTTCTGCTTATTTGGTCCATTATAGCTCGAACTGCAAGGCAGACCAGGTGCTTTTGTCCCACTAGTGCCGTCCTAGCGCTGTGCGGAAGGTTGGGTTTAGTCTCTGCGGGGCATTGTATGCAAGTCCAGCTGGCCAAAGCTGCAGTGTGGGTGTGCTCAACAAGCATGTTCCCCAGCTGCGAGCAATGTCTCCTCCACAGCCACTCTCTGAGACTCTTAGTGCTGTGCTGAGTCCTGGAAGCTCCCAAGATGGAGGAGAGCGATGGAGCTTTTCATGGATACTGCAATCCTCCAACCTGAAAGCCTTCTGGCTGCCTCTGATGCCTTCCTCCTTAAAAGCAGTCTGAGGAAATTTGTGAGTTTTATACATCTATATAGGCAACCAGAGAACTGATTTAGCTATCTATACAGCAGCCAAGCAGGTAAGGTGTGTCAGGAGGGGACTGCTGAATCACACTGTATTTGCAGGACAGTCAAAACTGGGAAGTGGAATTTGGTGGTTTTCTTATCTCTTCTCAGTAGGCATAAGTAGAAACATACCTGCTTGTTTGTGAGACCCAAAAGCATCTTCTGAAACCACTGAGGTAAACTGCAGGTAGATCTTTGAAAAAGGGGATGCAAAACTTGAAAATTACAATATCAAGAGTTTGATATTGAAGGTGCAAATCAGCTATCTTATCTCTGAAGGAGCTCTGCACACGACATGGGAAAATCTGCAGAACTTGGTTTTCTGTTCTGTTTCATATGGAATTCATTGACTGTCAGTGGAATAAAAGAAATAAGAATGCTGTGACTTGTTGATCTGGTTGCTATAAACGTATAGATTAAGAAATGGAAAGAAGCTTCCAATAACCTTGGGATGAGAAATAAGACACCAGTAAATTTGATGTCATTTGTTCACTTATCAAAGAGTTTCTTCTCTTGTGAAAGGCTCTTGAACTAAAAGATGTTTATAATGTCAGCCCTGTGTTGGTGTGGAACACCACCTGGCAAATTTTCAGCAGCAATTGCTTAACATAATTGGTGGTTCCAGCAAGAAGCATAATCAATTTTGGCAGAAAATTCAAACAACAATGAGAAAGCTGATTTTCTGTTCATTGGTCAGAAATCAGAACATTTGTGTTTCCTTCCAGTGACAGACCCAGTGCAAAGCAGAACTTGTGCTGGTGTAGATTGAGGATATCTCTGGAGTTACGTGCTTCTCACCTACGGATGATCTGATCAGCCATACAGGAGCTATTATGCTACAAAAATGACATAGATAGGTTGAAAGGTGTAGAACAAAATGCTGAGGAGAGCCAAAAACTTGAGCTTTATGGTAACTGCTGGGAACACGTCGCCTCCTTGGACATTAGTATATTGCCATGATATGGTACAGCTTGAAAAGAATTGTCTGACATGCTGTGTCAGCAGTTCCTTTCTTGCCTGTGCAGATGAGGTGTCTTCACATCAAAGGATCACTGTAGACACTTATTCCTTTAATTGTAGGTGGATGTGCTAGGTGTCTTAGGTGAGTTACAGGGGATGAGGGGAATCCAGTCAATCTCCAATATGGTTATTTTTCCTCTATAAGTCGTGTCCGAATCTATTAATAATGAATATGCAACATGAGGCAAAGAAACCAACCAGCCCTAACCACACTGAGCCTTACAGGTGCACTAGTGCCAGACCTGTATGACAAGGATGATAAAGATCCCACAGGAGGAAAGGATGATGTTGTTTTTATTGTGGAAAGTTGACATGGTAGTCCTTCCTCTAGCATTGTTACTTCTTTTTATTGCAAGTATCTAGCGGATGTTTGGACGAGAATGGCATGTTGTAGGGACAGCAGTAAGACTACCTCAATTTGTTTGCATGCTCTGCAGTCCACACAGGTGTGGGTAGGTATGGCACACTGTTAAGCATGGCAACATGCTGTTCTCTCAGTTCACAGAGATGAGGTCAGAGTACCTTGGGAGATCCCTGCAATGCTTGCTATCTAGAGGAGTAACTGGCACTAGTCTAGCTGTAGGACTCAATTTGGTTAGGGCTGGCTGAAGTTTCTTGAAATCATTCTGCATATTCTTAGACTTTGTTTGTGCTCCAAATTCAAGCTTTTGAATGTTTGTTATTAGTTTATGGCAAGTAACATCTTTGAATTTACAGCCATTTTGGTTCATTTTGATCAAATGCAGTTTTCCTACAAACATCCTCCAACTTTAACTGAAAGTCTTGTCTGTAGTCAAGGTGTTGTCCTCCTGGTGAACAGATTAGCTGGCATTTGTGCTGAGTGAAAATAAAAAAGTGAAAGAAAACCAACAGCAAATTATATCCGACATTGGAACAAATATAAATGGGAGAAACTGCATGTAGTCATTGTTGTTTATAGTGAAGAGATTTCTCTGTGAGTGGCATTTAATTTAATGATTTCACAAATGGGTGGGGGCAACTCCATCAATTTTTGGAGAGTTGACTGCTCATTGCATTTTTAATAGCCAGAACTTGATCCTGCAAACTTTACTCACCAGAGTGAAAAATAGTTTGAGGCTGTGCCATTGTTACGTATAAAATAAAGGAGACATAAAGACCAAAATAAACATTTTTTCCTCCTTTTTTTCAACTTTACCATCAGAAGAACATTTCTGAAGCTGATGAAAGGATGCTCATTCCTGTCTTCTCTGAGACACAGATCAGTCTTCTGTTTTTTTCCAATGTATGCCTGAGATAAAAAGTATAATGACAATAATAATAACAATAATGCACAACTCACTGGATAAACAGATTTTTAGTTACGAAACATGGTATGACAAAGCAATAACGTGAAGGTGATGTAATCAAATGCACGCTGCAACAACAGAACTGGAACACTCCATTATCTTGCAATGGTGTCTTTTTGCTAGACTCTGCTCCTCCATTTAGTTCTTAAATGCAGGGGCAAAGTAAAATTCAAAAGATCATCAGAACGCCTGTGCATGAAGAGTCTTGCTGAATGCCCTTCTAGTGCCCTGCTGGCATAAGAGCTAGCAGTTTGGCAGCATGTCGTGATTGTAGGTCTGTAAGTCAATGATCCTGAGGAAGCAGTTTCACCTTCACTGCTCTGTGTCTGTCCTGGACTTAAAAGGAGAGTTTGGTGATGCACGGAAATAACAATCAACAATTGAGCAGAAGACCATTTTTAAAGCATTTTCATCTAAATGGAGACCAAAATTGTTTGTGTTTCACTGAGAACAGCCTTTTCTAAGGATGAGAGCTGTCCTGTGCCAGCTGTGCTGTGCAATGTTGAGAAGGAAGGTAGTGGGAAAGAAAGAGACGGCAAAGGAGGAGAAGGAAAGGGGAGCAAAGATGTGACATAAGCATAGAGGAGGACAGTGGAATTTGGTCAGGACACTTAGATTAGTCATCTTGCTAAAAAGCCCCTCAAAATCTTAAATAGAAAATAGCCAGGGTTTTACATTTCATATGCCGTATGACAGGTGAAAATCATGATTTAATTCTGGGAATCAACATGTGAAGTAAAGAGGCATACTGCAGGGTATGCACTGCCCTACAAAGTGCTTTCTTTTGTAAGGATCTATGCAGTAAAGACTCATGTTAACTGAGGCTCCATTGTGTTAGCATTATTTTATGGCAAATCCTTCCTTTACAAATTGATAAAAAGGCTGATTTACTTGTAGAGTTTAATTCTACCCCGATTAGTGATCACTTCATCACTTGAAATGCTAGAGCAGGGGGGAATTAGAAGGGAGGGAACCAGTTTCCTACTTGTCTTTAAAATAAAAGGCACTGGACACCTGGCACCCTATAAATACTGTGACACTGTACAGCAGTAAACATGGGCACAATGCAGTGCTTATTCTCAGTTGGAATCCATCTGTATACTACAGTAGTAGGACAAAAGAGGATTGTTAGCACTTAAAGGCACCTTGACGCAGTCATACCACTTGACTGTTTTATTAATTGCCCCATCTGTTAAGTGAGAACTTTCTGACATAGGTTGGTACGCGCTCTTAAACCCCTTGGTCTGCTTCCTATTGGTTCCACATGTGTTTGTATTTGTTCTCAGTAGGCAGAGATTCCACGGAGAAAATGAACCGCTGAAGATCGATTGCGGTATCAGTCATGCAGAAGACATGGTAAAACATACCACTTCAGTCTGGTTTGCTGTTAACCCTTTGAACACAGAAATGTAGGAAGGAGAGAGAGAGAGAGAGAAACCAGTTAGCTGCCAAAGATACTACTGGGAGAAACAGAACTGGTATCATGACTTCTGAATTACTCATGTCATTAGGGGCTCTCTGCCTTCTAATAATTCTTCACAAATTACATTTCCGCTGCTGCCTGTCTTAGAGCTGTATACTTTAGTATAGTCAAGCCAGACAGTATTAGGATGATGCGAAAGATTACACTGCTGTGCTGATTATTCCTGCCCATTCTGCACAGCCTGGATAATTCTCTGACGAAATTACAGTGACAGTAGCAGTGACTGAGGCCTAGAGTGACAAAAGCCAGAGCATTTAAAGGTAAGGCCATGATTTAAGAAATAAAACAAAGGCATAGTGTTGTTAAGTGTTTACAGAAGGCAGAAGGTGTAGGCCCAGTTCCCTGAATTTTTGGTTGTCATTTATGGTATTGCTTAGAGTTCTATTCTTCAACATTATTTTAGAAGGCATGAAGGGAGAACTTGTAGTTTGAAGATGTGGATAGTAATTCAAGGCATCTAAATTTATTGAGAAAGTGAGACTAAAATCAAAAGGCCAACTTCATCTGAACTCACAGGTAGAAAAGCAGTATACTCATTAGTTGAAAAGGTTTGGCAGTGTTATTCTTGGCCAGGGCTCTAAAAACTTGGTGACAAATTTCTGAACTTTGGAGGTGACTTCTGTGAATTGCACACATACATTCACACATTTATGCTTGAGGGAGTCAAGTAAGACCTGTTTTCTCCAAAATCCAAGGCAGCATAAAAGTCTTCTTCTTTTATAGTGCTCCTGTTGGGTTTGCTGCAAAGCCTGCTAAAGGCTACATTAAATACAGAGGTCCACATAGTTCAGTCATTTTTCATAGAATCATAGAATCATTTAGGTTGGAAAAGACCTTCAAGATCATTAAGTCCAACTGTAAAACTAATGCTGCCAAGTCCATCAAACCATGTCACTAAGTGCCATGTCTACAACATGTCTCTTAAATACATCCAGGGATGCTGAGTCAACCACTTCCCTAGGCAGCCTGTTCCAATGCTTGACAACACTTTCAGTGAAGAAATTTTTCCTAATATCCAATCTAAACCATCCCTAGTGCAATTTAAGGCAGTTTCCTCTTGTCCTATCAGTTGCTGCTTGGGAGAAGAGATCAACACCCAGCCCACTACAACCTCGTTTCAGGAAGTTGTAGAGAGCGGTAAGGTCTCCTCTCAGCCTCCTCTTCTCCAGACTAAACAGCCCCAGCTCCCTCAGCCGCTCCTCATAGGACTTGTTCTCTAGACCCCTCACCAGCCTCATTGCCCTCTCTGGACACGCTCCAGCACCTGAATGCCTTTTCTGTAGTGAAGAGCCCCAAACTGAACACAGTACTCAAGGTGCAGCCTCACCAGTGCTGAGTACAGGGGCACGATCACCTCCCTCCTCCTGCTGGCCACGCTATTCCTGATACAAGCCAGGATGCCATTGGCCTTCTTGGCCACCTGGGCACACTGCTGGATCATGTTCAGCTGGCTGTTGACCAGCACCCCAAGGTCCTTTTCCTCCAGGCAGCTTTCCAGCGACTCTTCCCCAAGCCTGTAGTGCCTGGGGTTGTTGTGACCAAAGTGCAGGACCCAGCACTTCACCTTGCTGAACTTCATACAGTTGGCCTCGGCCCATCAATCCAGCCTGTCCAGATCCCTCTGCAGAGCCTTCCTAACCTCAAGCAGATCAACAGTCCCACCCAACTTGGTGTCATCTGCAGACTTACTGAGGGTGCACCCGATCCCCTCGTCCAGCTCAGTGATAAAGATATTAAACAGAACTGGCCCCAATACTGAGCCTGGGGGCACACCACTTGTGACCAGCTGCCAACTGGATTCAACTCCATTTACTGCAACACTTTGGGCCCAGCCATTCAGCCAGTTTTTTACTCAGCAAAAAGTATGTGCATCCAAGCCAGTTTCTCTAGGAGAATGCTGTGGGAAATGGTGTCAAAGGCTTTAGTAAATTCCAGGTTAATTGTACCATTTTTGTTACAGTTAGATGAGAGGATGACATTACAGATGAAAAGCAGCCACAAAGGATGAATGCATGAACCCTTTTGGCCTGTAGCAATGACAGACCTTGTGCAAGTAAAAAGTAGGGAGCTTGTATTTCATAGGCCTCTTGCTCCATGAAGTCTCTAATCTTTCTCAAGTCAAGAATAGGGAGTTGGCTGATCTGGTCAATATAATTCTCAGCAATGTGGCTTCTTTGTACCGAAGTAAGTGAAACTGCCAATGACAATGCAGCCACTGGGCATCTGTTTAGTTACACAGTGTATTAACTGGGTGACACTGGCCTTCTGAAGAAGTACAAATGATGATTAGGTGAAGTTCAGTACTGGACAGCACAAGCTCTGGTAGCACTTGTCCCAGACTGTTCTGAGCTTCTTCCAGTCAGAAGTTGATGACTGTGCTGACTGTTATGGTTGGGCACATTGCTGGATAGTATCAAATGAGAATACTTGTAGCAAAGACCAAGCCTGTGCAAGTGAGAAGGAGAGAGATTGCCTTACATGGAACTTCTGCTACTTAGGATATGGAATATCCTTTTGGTCAATTCTGGTCAGATGTCCCAGCTGTGACCCGATCCAACTTCTTACCCACCCCCAGCCTACTCACTCTGGCTGCCTCTTCTTCATGGCTTCCCATCAGGTATTTCTTCACATGTAAAAGATCCTCCAGAGGATTTTTTCTCCAGGATGAACATTCTCAGCTCTCTCAGCTTCTCTTTATGTAAGAGATGCTCTAGTTCATTAACCACCTTCATGGCCCTTTGCTGCACTCAGTCCATTATGTCCATGTCCCTCCTGTACTTGGGAGCCCAGCACTGGATCCAGCACGCCAAATGTGTCTCTCTTGACCTGCCAGCGCTACTCTTCTTAATGCAGCCTAGGAGGCTGTTGGCTGCCTTTGTTGTAGGAGCACATTGCTGCCTCATGGTCAGCTTGTTGTCCATCAGGACTTTCCAGGGCCTTCTCTCCAGCCTGTCAGCTCTCAGTGTGTACTGGTGCCTGGATTTGTTCCTCCCCAGGTGCAGAACGTTGCACTTCCCTTTGTACAGCTGCATGAAGTTCCTGTCTGCCCATTTCTCCAGCCTGTTCAGGTTCCCCTAGATTGCAGTAGGACCCTCTGGTGCATAAGCCTGTTGTCATCTGAAAACTTGCTGAAAGTGCATCTGTCCAGGTCACTAACAAAGATGTCAAACAGCACTGCTCCCACTGTTCACCCCTGGGGTACACAACTGGTTACTGGCCTCCAGCTGGGCAGTATGCCACTCATCAAAACTGTCTGGGACTAGCCATTCAGCCAGTTTTTAATCTACCTCACTATCCATTTATCTAGTCCATACCTCATCACCGTGTCTATGAGGGTGTTAGAAAGATAACAGTGTCAAAAGCCTTACTGAAGTGCAGGTAAATGACTTCTACTCCTCTCGCCTCATCCACCATACCAGTCATTTCATTGTGGAAGGCTGCTGGGAATTTGCTTTTGTGAATCCATGCTGACTTTGTGTGTTTGGAAGTGGTTTGTTTTGTGTGTTTGGAAATGGTTTCCAGGATTGTTCACTCCATCTCTTTCCTAGAGATTGATGTGAAGCTTTACCAGCGTGTTCTTACCTAGATCCTCCATATTAGCTTTCCTGAAGAAAAGAGCAACATTTGCTGTCTGCCAGTCATCAGGACCCTCTGCCGGTCATCACAACCTTTCAAAGATAACCAAGAGTGGCCTTGCAACGACACAGGCCAGCTCCCTCAGCGCTCATGGCTACATCTCACCAGTGTCTGTGGACATGTATGGGTCCAGTTTGTTTAACTGCTCCCTAACATGATCCTCCTCCACTAAGGATACAACTGCTTCCCCTTGGCATTTTCCACAGTCTCAGGGGCTGGCAGTTCCTGAAGACTAGTCTCACCAGTAAACACTGACTTGAAGGAGGTGTTAAGTACCCTGCCTTTTCCGTGACTTTTGTCATCAACTCCGCTTCCCCATTTAACTGTTGGTCCACATTTTCCTCAGGCTTGCTTTTGCTGCTGCTGTCCCTTTAGAAACCTCACTTTCCACCCTCCAAATTCAGAATTTTAGACAGATGTTAAAACTACCTAAGAGACAATCATTACTCTCTTTTCCTAAAAGCATCTAAATAGAGATAAAACAAATAATGTAATGGTACTGTATAAACAAAGGCTACATTAGAGTTGGATTATACCAATTCTAATGCAGTTTTTCAATTATATTTTAGCTTTATCAAGCTCAGAATGGCTCTAACAAATGTATCAAAGCTTTAATCTCACAGTTTATGCTGGCAACAGACCCTCTATGTGGACAGAATTACAAGACTGTCTTCAGATGGCTGATGATGTTCCAGGCATGTTTTTCTCATTAAAAATATACACTTGTTGAAAAATCTCAGGGTTAGCCAAGCATGAATGTTTCTGGGTATGCATGAAGGTTATGTAAGTTGACCCACTGCTCTGGGGCCTCCTGGTGGAAGACCATATGTGCATCTTTCTCACAGTGGACTGTAGTAAGGAGATGGGGCAACTTCCTAGCTTTGGAGCTTTGAGTCAGATTTACTATTCTAACGTGGTTATTTTATACATTTTTTGTCTTGTTAACACACACCTTAATGACTCAAGGGAGGTTCTACTGAAATTAGTTCTTTCTCAGTGTTTCTTTCTGTAGATGTTCAATTGTAACTGCAAACCATCTTAGTGTACGGTGCTTCTTGAGTGGTATCCAGAAGCTGAGATCTGTAGGTTTTGCCTTTTTTTTTTTTTTAAGTGAGACATCACATAGAAAGGGTTTGTGAGCATTGGATCATATTTAGAAGTGTGACTACTATTAATATTATGCTTTTATTTTTCTAGTCTGGAAAGAATCTTGACCAACAAGATGTTAATATTTATTTTACTGGTATCTGTTAATTATTCTTCTTTTCTAAGCTGTTACTGTAAAACTGAGGTTATTAATGAAAATTTAGGTAGAATGATTTGCTCTATTCTGTTGCTGAGGGGGTGAAATAAAGACACAAATACATTTATCACCACTAACTTACAAAGCAAGCTTCAGTCCAATTCAGTTAAGAACAGCATGCTATCCTCAATAACAGAGTCTTTTTACAGATAGAGGTAGTGAATAGATTTACACACGTAATGTGTTATAAGGTGGTAAGACTTAATATGGTAATAACTTGTGGGAAGTCACAAGAGGTAACTGCTGGAGAGACAAGGAGTGTATTTCTCCCATGTTCTGGGGTTCCTAGCTCATGTTTTTTGCCACTGAAGCCTAATTCTATGAAAACAGAATGTTACAGACACATTGTAAGGGTGTGTTGATCATAGAATTCTTTAATAAACCCTTTATTTTTAGTAAAATAGTTTTCAAATAATCAGTAATTTGACAGAACATTTTAAAATCGTTTATAATTAAGAGCTAATGCCCATGGAATAAAACATTGTCATAGGTTAATGGCCTCCGGCTGGTTCATGAATGCAGAAGCGCTTATTTTCTAAGCAGCAGGCACTGATCCTCTGACAGTCTTCTATTAGAACAACATTTTTTTCTGCTATATAAAAAGTCTAGTGCAGATTTAAACATTTCATCTGATGGATCATGGTGCATCAGCATGACAGATACTTACTGTACCATGTTTGACTCAATGCACATTTACAGAGTGGAAGGCCTCTGTCTAGGTCCTAGATTAATTAGTGATTTTGAATAGACCTTGTTATTTGCTTGGGCTATCTGAAGAGTACTTGTTTTGATGTTTCTATTCTCTTCGTCCATTCCACCTCTTGAACAAGCCCAGTAAAACTTCAGCTTCTAGCAATTCGTAAGTATTTCCATAAAATAGTTCAGGCTCTTTTTGGAAAGTGTTGAGGAACAGCAAAGAAAAAGAAGAAGTATATCCCCTATAAAGCAAACAAGGATTAATAAAATTATACATTATAGGGATTGCTTAAAGGGAGACATGGTTCCAACAGTCTGTGTGCAGCCTGGGTCGTACTTTAAATCTTGCCTTTGTTATGAATCCCAGAAGTGATGAGTGCCAATTTAATAGGAGTCAAGCCAGAGAACTGTTCTGTGCACTCTTCTCTTTTTTTTCATGTGTACATGCCTAGGAGTTAAGCACAAAGAATAAGCAGTGAAGAAAAAATGTGGTTTTATGCAACGATGAGTCTGATAGGTAGATGAATGGATCTTCTAATACAAACTGTACAACTAACTCCTTCTGTCAACCTGAGCACTTAATGGGTTTGTCTTCCTGTTGGGAGTGGGGCTGTAGATCATTAACATTGGTACAAGGCTTCAAGATGCAAGAAAAAAATGTAATTAGTAAAGGCTTTTTGGGAGGTGTTAGGAAAACGAACTGTGTATCAGAGAAACAGGTCCTCGTAGAAGACTGGGTGCTAAACCAGGAAACAGATTGTCTCAGAAGTTACCCTTCTGAGAAAACGTCATGAATATTTTGTCAGTCTTACAGAACAGGAGCTCTCAGTAGATGGCAATGCTGTGAACTATAGAACTTGACAAGGCAAGTGATGATTATGAAATTTCAGACATAATGGGCTCTCCTTATGCCTTTATGATCTCAATATTGTTGAAGATGTTGCAAAACCCTTCCAGAAATCACGGGGTTAACCAGCATAGATGCTCAGTATTCTGTTGATCCTGAAGCACCTTTCTTCCTTTTCACACTCCCTCACACCTTTGAAAGATTTTTTGACTCAGCTCAGCTTCTACCAGTCTCCTTTGAAAGGCATTTTTGAGTAGAAGAATAAATTCTTTATCACTGTGTAAGCAATATGTTATTTCCATTGTTGAACAGTCTATTTGACCTGTACTAAACTAATTAAAGAAATATTCAGTTTCTTTACTAGGAGAGGGAGAGAGTGCATAAGAAAGCAGGAAACGATCTTTACACATCAGTCTCTCCTAGAGAATAATTGAATGCCAAGAGTGCTGACCAGGTTGCAGCTATAATGAGCTTTTATAAACTTTTCTACTAGTGTTCCTGTTCTTTGCCCACTAAGATCCCCTCCCTTAGTACCAGCAAGGTAGAAGGGAGGACATGAACTCAGTGGAGGGGTGAGGAAGAGCTGATTCATTCCTGAAAACACAATGGAGCTTACTGAAGAGTTATTCCAGTTTAAGATGTCTTGTGTTTTGTACTGTGGACTGTAGAGGAAAAAAAACCTACACCAAAATACCCTGGATATTACCCTGAATGTTCTCGTAGTAATACCTCTTTAATAGGAGTGAACAAGAAGGCAAGATGAGGCACATGGAGTGTGCAAGCTACCCAGGAGGAAGGGCATGAAGCAAAATGAGGTGCCAGTATAAATGAAGAAAACTTGAAGCTGCACCTCACAGCAAAGCGCATGTCTGCTAAGTCTTCCTGAGAAGATCTCACCCTCATGCCTGGCACTTCCACAGCAGATAACCTAAGCTGACATCCACCTTGGCTGCATTACAGAAGTAATATTTTCACCAAGACAAACTGTTGTTGAACAGCAACCCCATCAAATTACTCATGCTTTCCTTTAGCAGACATGCATGTTTTCTTTTCCACGGCAGACTTCCTTTTTTTCTTTTTTTTTCTTTTTTTTTAGTGTATACTAAGACTAGTCCTCCTTCCACTGCTCAGACTTGCTAGGTGTGATTCCACAGAGTCGTCATGCATCATCCACTTACAGTACATTAACAGAAAGCAAATGATAGTTTTGACCAATTATGTAAAGCAGTTTTGTAAGTGTATAGGAAGTAGTTGTGGAAAAAAAGTTATTGCTCTTGCCATCTTTGCCTTCTAGTTTTTTAACTTCAGTGAGAAAATGAGGCCTTCAGGGCTAATGAGACAACTCTGGTAGGACCAGCCTCTCTCTACCCTGGTCTACAGTCAACAAGAGCCTAGATAAGAACACGAGGAATTGCAACATGTTTGAACAATGGGAACTTTACTTAGAACAGCATCAAAATGATTAAACTGGATAAGCAACTGTTCAGCTGCCCAGCTGCCTCTGGAAAAAATATTTAGTGAAAAGGGTGGGATGATTTACACCAACATTTATCCTCCCAAAAAACTGTCAGTCAACTATGTTTTTCTCTCTTCTCCTGAGAAACAGGATTTGTCAGACTTCCTGAGCTGCTGGTATTTAAAATATAAACAAATTAAAACAAAAAACAATAGGTGTTTTTCTACAAAGGAGCTATTCATTTGTGCTTAGCTTTTCATAAAAAAAGGTGTTACAAAAAGTCTAACTACAAACCTATATTATAAACAGTCATGTGCAGGGGAACATCTTATTTTTTTTTTCCATCAACATTCAGCCTCTGATTGGTCTAATTTTCAGTCAGATTGGTTAGTAAAAAGACATAAATCTGGCTACTTCATTCTACTCTGGCTTTCGATCAGTGCCTTAGCCTAGGAGTATTCTAAAATTAGTAGACCTCCATGTGTAGTAAGGTGACAATGTGCTAGGCAGACGGTAGGATTTGTCCTTATATCAGTGCTGTCCACTGCAGACAGGCACTGCTGCAAGAGTGAAGAAATACATCTCTGAAACACGTTTCCCAGCTGCAACCATTTGATAGCACAATAAAACAAATATAATACCCTATACGGAAAACAGCTAAAAAAAGTCACTATGTAATCCCATGCTGTACCTATGAACACTGTTATGCTCTCTTCCACCCAAAAAGCCTGAGTCTCACAAACACTGATGAACACCGGAATACGTTTTATTTTCATGTCTTGGGGACAGCATGGCATAACTTGCCTGGGGTTTTGTTTTGCTCCTTGTTGTTTATGAGCTTACACCTTGGTCATGAAAATGAGAATTTCCCACAATTACCAGTTCTTCTACTAGGTCATGAAAGTAAATGGAGAGCAAAAAAATAATCTAGAGCTACCCACACCCATGCTTTGGGCTGACGGCTGGAATTTTTACACTATTATAAGAAAATCTCGTGACACATTTTTCACTTCTTCTCTTTGTAGCAGGGAATACGAACTTTTCAAACTTGCTGTAAAGCCTCAGTCCATCATGTAGAAGGTCATTAGAAGCCCTTATTGTGTCAGGGAGACAAATAAATCTTGGTGTATAGCTGTGGGAGAAGCAGGAACCTTGCTCCAGATAGTGAGGACCCTGCCTCAGATGGTTTTCCTATAGGTGGTCCAGTATTCTTCTTACTACTACAGGCCAGAGATGTGTGAGCTGGGGCTGATCAGCACTATCTGGTCCTGTCTTCTCACTGATTTCCTTTTCTGTTTCCTGGGTGAAGGGGGTCTGTTTGTGCGCATGTTTGTGTGGAGGCTCAGTGCCAGCCGTGGGTGTGGAACCACAGATCATAGGGGTGCACACCAGGATGCCAGCAACTGGAGAGACTGGGGTGTCTGAATGTTGTCTGGGTGCATATGTCAGTGTGTGCAGTTGCTAGCAAACATCAAGCTGGACTAGTGCCAAGTAGGATAAGGGGTTTGGGAGTTACGTCCTGGAGTGGCCCTAGATCTGGGCTGGATACTGTTGAGACCAGAATGTCTATGAGTCAAGTGCTGGAGCGGCCATAGGTCCAAGCCAGCTACTGCAGAGACCAGGGGTCTGAGCTGGATACTGGTAAATTCCATGGGTCTGGATGAGCTACCAGAGATACCTGTATGTGTTTGTATGTGTGTGCCTGAAGCAACTGGGAGACAATGAGGTCCAGAACTACTGGACAGATGTGTGTCTAAGGCCAGTTACTGGATGGATCCATATTTAATATATACATATATATGTATATATTTTCCACCAACAGGCTTTCATTCTGATCAGTCAGAGAGGGAACAGGATGAGGATGTTAGAGGTCCCAAGTTTTCGTAAATGCTGTTTCTTCTGCCTCTGAGGCTGGTGGCGTGTACTTGTATACATATATTGTGTGTATGTGTACATGTCTGCCTATTGGGAACGTATACTCAGCCTCACTGCTCACTGGGCCTGGGGACATGGACCTGCAGCAGCCTCACCACTGTTGGGCTGTGAGACTCGGCAGCTCTGAATACGTATCAGCAAAACCCTCCATTATTTAGAACATTGACTTGTGGACCTTGAAATACCATCCTTGCCATCTTACACTTGGAAAAGCTGAGGCAGAAGAAAGCAACATAATCCAATGCACCAAGCAGGCCAAAGGCAGAGCATCTGTGGTTTTCACCTGGTTGAAAAGTGAGAGTCACCACTCAGAGGCAGTGAATAAAACAGAGCTCTGGGCTGAGGACTCTGTAGGCAAAGAGGAGTGGACAGGAACAAAAGCCTCCTAGCTCAACTAGCAAGGTGTCTCTAAGAGGGCAGAGATCGTAAATGTCTGCCACACCTCAGCAGGCAGAGGTTAATATTTTGAGAAATACGAAAAATAAAGATATTGCGAGTTTTGTACTACTTGTCCCAAATCAAATCAAAGAATAGAACAGAACCAGTACATTTCTCTTTAAAAGATTGTCATATATTAGGCTGGTAAGCTATAACACATAAGATGAAGTAACTACTACAACAACACATGCCTTATCATGCCTTGTTCTTTAATTGTCTTTCACACTGGATAGTTTTCCATTCTATCCTCTGCCTTGCTCCAAACCACATAGTAAAGAAAGCATTTCTGCCACTTAGCATTAAAGTCTTTAAGACAGACCGCAGTGCAATTAAACTATTGTGCTGCTGGAGGTGCAGAACAGCTTGGCATGTGGTTTTCCTTACACTTCACACTTGGATTTTGTCAAGAAACAGTGCCAAGCGGCAACATGTGAAGTCTGTAGACGGTGGCTAAATATATCTTACTGTGGATAGTCTACAGATCTTGGTTCCTTGCTTCAAGCACCGCAAAGCAAGCCAGAAGAAATGCAAAAGCAGGATGCTTGGCTTGACTTCCTCTGTGGCTGACAAATCCTGGAGAGGTTTGCACCCTGAGTTCCTTAGTTGGGGTGGAAACTTGACAGGACATGGTGCATTTTGAAACAGCGCACATGGGGACTGGTGGAAGAGGCAGGAGATAAATCCTGAAGTGAACTTTTTTACTGTTATGAGAAAATATTGCAACTGTTTGGAGAATGCCCTACTGAGCGTCTCTGGTTAGCTTTATTTTGTGTGAAAGCCACCTGGAAAATCTTCCTGACTCAGTTGGAGTATGAAAACAACGCCAAAACATCAGCTCAAGCTCAGCTAATTGCAATACTAGTTATTAAGTTGTTATTGGCTTAAGTAGCTCTTGGAACCACAGAGGAGCGAAGTGAAAGTGTCAGGAAGTGTAAGACAGGGGAGGTAGATGCTGCCTTCCCTTCTTTTCACTGCAGAATAATGGTATCATAACTCACAGCTTCAGAGCTTCGCATCTGTGCATTTCTGTGTGTGGTGAGAAGATTTTTTAAAAACAGGTATATGACTGCATACAAAATAAAAATACATACACTTGCACACGCATATATAGGTATATCCTGCTCATGTGTCTGCATAAGAACAAGATCCAGTGGACAGCTTGAAGTCTTCTGTGGAATTGCTTATATTTCGGTAGGAATTGTTATGATGTTGTAATGCAATCACAACAAAATCCAGTTTGATTTTTTTCTGTCATCCAAGCCTGCCTTAATTTGACAGGGACCGCTGGAAACAGGCATTCCTCTTGAAGGAAAATGTGACCCTTTCTATACTCTCCATTAAAATCCTGTGACTTGAGGAAGGCACACTAAGCTGATGGGATACATGTGTAAAAGTATGGGTACTGAAAATCGCTATACCTATACAGTGCACTCATATAAAAGGCTGAGGAATAATGCTGCTCGATTAGCAGCAAAGAGAAACTGAATGAAGGTGATTTGCACCCTGGTTAAATCTCTGTTTCTCACTATGAAGGCAGAAGTTCCTGTGCATCAAAAACCTCTGCAGCTGTCCGGATAGTTAAAGGGACTGAGAACATTTGAAGGGTTATCCAAAGGCATTCATAACCTTTCAAACTAATGGCTATCTTAGGAAAAACAAGCCAAAATCTTGAATAAAAAAAAGAATTGATACAATTTCCCATGAAATGGGAACAGAGCGGCATGTTGCTGTGTAGAACAAAATGATAACATTGATCCAGAGTGCCAAACAGTCTTATTATTTTATAAGCACAGACCCTGGGGAACAGAAGTGTGTTTACCAGTTCATGAGAGCCTGTTCCCTGCAGTACTGCAGTATTTGACCTATTACAGCTCAGAACAGGTCACAAGGCACTCTGTGACAGAATAGCTTTTCAGGCTGAAAACTTAAAGGTTTGAGTAAGTGGTACATTCAGCTCCACAGCATGTATATCAGGAAATTCTCCAACAATTTCATTACATTATTAAGAAAGATGATTTTATTATTTGAAAATGTTGCATGAAAATGTATTTCAGCACCCAGAATTTATTCAGACACAAATATTTCTATTTTTCTTTCTTTCTCCTAAAAAAATCCCCAGAGTTCTTTTACTACTTTGGCCTGGGCTGTTTTTACTGTTTTTTCCCATTTTAAATAATTTGCTCTGGCATAATATACACACATATAAATATACATGCAAATACATGCTTAATAATGTATTAACTTAAAAACCATATTTGTTGTACTGTAGCTATCATGAACTGCTTTTATGTCACTTAGATGTGTTTTTCTCCATGTTTATTGTAAACTGCAACATTATGGCATTTTCAGAGCATCTGGAAGAAGGTCAATGATGATTAAATTAGGATCATTAATGAATGCTTACAAGGACAGAGTGTAGATTATAAAGAACATCAAACAAGGTGTGCAAGTAACAAAATAAACGAAGTCTGGCCTTCAGTGAATTTGAGTCCTATTTCAGCTTCCATCACAACCCCACCATAACCTCTGTTGCCACCTTTAAACCTATTTGTGCCTCAAACTCCTTTTATATCTCCAGTATCCTTGGGGCATATAATTACCTACATCCTTACCTGACTGGGTGGGAGTCCACTGGTCTGGACTGGGATGGTAGCCTGCTAGGACAGCTACAGCCTCTCAGAGCAGGCAGCTGAACAAGCAGCCATTCCCCTGCAACAGTCACTAAACTTGGGCTCTCTTCAGCTCAGATTTTATGTGAATTTGTATCTGACAGATGCTTGTTCCCTAGTTTCATTTTTCGTCTAAAAAATACTTAGTGTTTCTGAATACCCATTACTTATAAGCAATTTAAATTAATTGCGGTATAAGGGGAAAACTATAATCCTTTTGCTACTTTTCCACTAAAAGAAAACAAATAAAAATGACCAGGAGTATCAGAGTCAGAAGCTGTTCAAATGATCAGAAAAAAAGTCAGAGATGTGTAAGGATGCTGGGGAAACAAGGAAAAGACATATCAATGTGAAAAAGGGAATTGTTTCAGCTCAAATTTGTTAAGGTTTGTCCTTGATTGTTCTTCTAGGACTTTCTCTGGGGGTATGTTTGATATATGTGCAACACAGAAGAGTTGAAATAGTAAGAAAGGCACAAATTCTCTATGTATAACTGCCTTAGGAAGTACTCTTCGATTCCTGTGCTGCCAGGAAATACATCAGAGCAGACTGTTTTGTGGCACACTGGGACTTTTAGTTAGAGGCTGGACTGGAATGAAACTTCTTCTTGTTCTTTGGATTTGGGTGTAGAACAGAGAATTTGTAAGAAGCAAGCACCTGTGGCTGTGCAACAGCTGGTCCATCCACAGCTGTGGATCAGTGCACAGAGGTGCTAACGGCTTGCCTATTAGTGGGTGTTGGGATGTAAGCATCCAGAGTGAAATTTTCCTTGAAAGGAGCAAAAATTGCTATATGATAGCTGTGCCCAGAACAATACTTATGTAACAAACCCTTCAAAGCACTCCCATCCCAGTGAGCCTTTCCCCTATACACCATACTGTCTCTAACAGTAACCTTGAATGAGAGGTTTCTGAGCTGTATGGCTCAATATTGTATTAGGAAAGGAGTCACTTAGTCTGAACTGCATCTAACAAAGTTTGCCTGCTTAACAGAGGCCTCTTGATGAAAGTTGTTTCGTATGTGCAACTGAATCCTTTTTCATTGCCTTTCTTCTACCACCTGCTCAGAGAAATGGGACTCATGCACACTCTGGAAATAAAGACTATCAAAATGCTGCAGATCAGCACAGCTACAAGCTTTGCAGGTGTGTTGCTGCATAATGAAGGAATTATTTCAAGAAGAAAGCTGAAAAATGAATAAAAAGGATGAGGAAATTCTTTGCTCAGTGACATGCATATATGAAGTTTGCCATACAAGTGTACTGAGATGTTGCAAAATGTATTTCCTTTAAAGCTGGACAGTCATTGCAAAATGAGGCCACATTTTAACAACATATTTGAGTTAGTAATAAACTGCTGAAAATGTCTGAGGGGCAGGTAGGTTGCAAGTATAGTAGCTTAGGACTCTATGTGTTTGAGTTCAACAGTGAGACATTTTTGCTGCACAGAAGGGAGTATGATCCTGTATTTGAAGCATTAAATAAGAAGGGAATGTTTTCATTAAAGAAACTCTGAAAAGTGATTTATGGCCCACTGGTTGCATCTCGTACTGGAAAAAGGAAACCCCATAAATAAAATTGCTTAGAGTTCAGTATACTTTCCAAAGGGCCATCTAAAAACTTTTCTTTTAAAATAAATGCTGAACAATAAAACATTAAGTCTAATACTAGCTGCTGTTCCACGTTTTAACTGCTTTGTGACTGTATTCCACTAAGTTTCTGAGAAAGCCTTCTGAAGTGACACACTCCCAATAGAAAGACAGACTCTAAAAGTGATCTGTCAGAGGTGTAAGGAAACACCTGGAAGTATGAGGATTCTTTGTATCTCGGTAATGCCTGAAGGTCTACTCACAATTGAGATCCTATTTTACTGTGTACTGTTTAAACAAAAAGTGTATTTCCCATAACCTACTGAAAAAAAAAAAGTAAAAAGTAAAAAAAAAAAGCAAAGAAAGGAAGAATATTATTGGATACAATAGGTTTGTCTTCACTGCAGAACACATCTGCCTGCATGGAGAAAGCTGCTATTATGTATAAATTCCTTAAAAGTTCACTTCACCATTGCTGGTCTTTGAGTAGGTGCTACTAGGGACTTACATTTATATTAATTAGTCATCTTACAAGAAAATGTGTTTAAAACTGTCTTATAAATGGCACAGAGATTGGAAGAAGAGAGTACTGTGTATAAAACAATTTATGATACCCTTATTTCAGAATGAAGTCTATCATGTCCAAAGACAACCTGCAACATGGTAATGAATTATGTGTATTTGAGGAAAGATTTTTCTTTGTAAATTTTTTTGTGTAGTTATGTAGTGAAATAGTTTGCATTTCCCTTTTCCATAGTAAGTTCTGCTTCTGAATAATTTCTCTTCCTAGCCTATATAAATGGAAACCATGTCTGACGTTGATAATATGAATAGTAAAAATATGGGACAGTTGTAGAAGTTTACAAATCTCACTCAGCAATGAGTTAATTAAACAAGATCTCTAAGCTGTGTTTTGGCTCCCTGAGATAATAAATTGAGATATAAGCTCAAGCTCTTGCTCCAAATGCTCACTGTATTTGACGAAATTCAAACACAGAACTAATCTCCTCTGCTGTTTCTGGCCTTTATAATGGACTGAACCAGTACTTCAAATCCAGACACTTGTGGCTTGAGTGGGAGGGTAAACATCAGTGTTGTGAGGGAATGAGCTGGATAATTTTTAATGCAGCATTGCAGAAAACATACTCTATAGTACATGTCCAGTTCCTGTTTATGAACCACAGAACTAGCTGCAGCTGTTTATTATGACTGGTTGTGCCAGTTTGATAGAGTGTAATCATATTTGCATAAAGATAAAAAGGGAGGTGTTGTAGAACAGAGTTTAGCCCCATGCTTTTAACATGAATTAAAGGTAATTTCATAGTAATTAAGTGTAATTTGTTAAAGAATTCTTCCCAGCAAATGATGACTCTGATTTCATAATTACAGGACAATGTTTACTATGGCTTTCAAGGTAGGATAAAACATACCTGAGGGTATAGTGTCCCATAATAGAAAGATCTAATGTTGCTATGAAAGACAGGTGTTTTGTCAGATTTCAGCTACACACTCTCACACCTGCAATGCATTAACCCTAGCAGTGATGTTAATGAAGACCAGGTGCTTCTCCCACCCTCCAGAGGAGGGATTGGCCTGAGTGTTATTGTGTGCTACCTGAGTGTCTCACATTTGTTTCTCCAGATGGGCTTCCATGCCTGCCAGGAGGTGTCCTTTCATACTTCTAGTGTGGGAAGAAGCTGAAGCCTGGAAGAAAGTCCCATGCAGCCATCAGATCTGGTCACACAGATAAAAAGCCAATATCCAAGCTCATGACAAACAAACATGGTGGCTATGCATGAAGAAAATAAACAATATGTAGAAAAAAAGATACTTCATAAAGGGTATGCAGCCATATCTATTCTTTTCATACCATGATCTAGGACAGAGATATGAGTGTCCAGAAAATAGACACAAAATAGCTATAAAAGTGCAAGATAGGTATCAAAAAAATGACATATTATTGACATCTACCAGATACAGTCCAATTGAAAGGCCCTTATTCCTTTAAAATTTATGCTATTTAATTGGGAAATTAGAAATGGATGCCTTAAGCAAAATTTGTTTTTAATAAAACACAAGGCTTTAATTGTGATTGTGCCTACATAGTTTTAATATTCTGTTATGGAATATGAAATTTTTTTTAAAGGAATTCTTTCCAGGACAATTGTTTCCCATTTTCTTTGCATTTCCACATTTTAGATTTGAGGTTGTCTACTCCCTGCAATTTATAACAGTTAAGGAAAAGTTAATAATTGCTCTGAGAAGGAAAAAAAGAGAAACCTATTGAAAGGGAAAAGAAAGGGGAAAAGGTCTGCATTCTCAGCAGGAGCTTAGTTAATTATCTGACTCCTTCACAGCCATTTCTTGCACATGACACTACTTCAGCAAAACAATTAGCCTTTCCACACTGAGGGGAAAAAACAGGGATGGCCAAATATTGGAATCTGTGACACAGTGCTTAATTCTAAAATCCTAGTTAAGTTAGGACAGACCTGAAGCACTGCAAATATAGGGCTTGTTGTCTTCTCTTTGCTTTTAAACATGACATTCTTGAACTGATAATACAGAATGGGAGGACACAGGAAAGATGTGCATAAGGTAGTTTTTAAAGGCTAAGCTATGGTGTAGTGCATGTAATGAATTCTATTGTGCTGTCCATTTAATGAGCCCTCCTGTACTGAACTCTGGTACAGTAAAGAAGTGGAATCATCCGATGTGCTTTCTTTCCCTGCTCATTTGTTACTGACTTTATTTTGTGTTTGAGATTCCTATGGAGTCCTTGGCCAAAAATTTCTTAGGCCATAACACATTCAAACCATTTTACACAGACACATCAGTCTGCATATGTAATCTGACCATTGTGGATCTACTTCTTTTTTATCTAATTCAACCCCCACCCCCGAAATCAATCAGCCTCATCTTGGTCCCTGGTAAGGTGGTGGAGCAACTTGTCCCACTAATCATTTCCAAGCACATTAATGATGAGAAAATCATCAGGAGCATGGCTTCACCACAGGAAAGTCATGTTTGACCTGGTAAATTTCTGCAAATTACTGGTCTGGCAGATGAGTAGAGAGCAATGGATGTTGCCTATATGACTTCAGTATGGTCTTTGACACTGTCTCCCCTAGGATCCTTGTAGACAAGCTGTTGGTGTATGGGCTGAAAGAGCAGGCAGTAAGGTTGATTGAAAACCAGCTGAGTGGCCAGCCCCAGAGAGTGATGATCAGTGAAAAAAAGTCTAGTTGCAGACCAGTAAGTAGCAATGTACCTCAGAGGTCAGTACTGGGTGCAGTTCTGTTTAACATCTTCATGAATGATCTGGATGATGGGGCAGTGTACCCTCAGCAAGTTTGCTGCTGACACAAAACTAGGAGGAGCAGCTGATATACCAGCAGGTCATGCTGCCACCCAGAGGGACCTTAATAGGCTGGAGAAATGGGCAAACAGTATCTTCATGAAGTGCAAGGTCCTGCACCTGGGAAGGAACAACCCCGTGCACCACTGTGTGCTGGGGACCCCCGAGCTGGAAAGCAGCTTGGCAGAAAAGGACCTGGGGGACCTGGTGGACACCGAGTTGAACATGAGCCAAAAATGTGCCCTTGCTGCAAAGCAGGCAAATGGGATCCAGTATTCCAGCAGGTCGAGGGAGGTGATCTTTTCCCTCTCCTCGGCACTGGGGAGGCCACACTTGCAGTACTGGGTTCAGTTCTGGCCTCCTCAGTATAAGAGAGACATGGACATACTGAAGAGAGTCCAGCAAAGGCCACAAAGACGATGAAGGGACTGCAGCATCTCTGCTGTGAGGAAAGGCTGGAAGAGCTGGAACTCTTCACCCTGGAGAAGAAAAGGCTTGGGAGGGATCTTACTTAGGTACATAAATACCTGGAAGGAAAATGCAAAGAGGACAGAGCCAGGCTCTTTCCGATGGTGCCCAGTGACAGGATGAGAAGCAATGGGCACAAAATGAAACACAGGAGGTTCCCACCGAACATCAGGAAGCACTGTTTTCACTGTGAAGGCAATCAAGCACATGCAAAGGTTGCCCAGAGAGGTTTTGGAGTCGCCATCCTTGAAGACCTTCAAAAGCTGTCTGGATATGGTCCTGGACAACGTGCTTTGGGTGGTCCTGCTTGAGCAATGGGGTTGGACTAGATGACCTCCAGAGGTGCCTTCCAACCTCAACCATTCTGTGAGTGTGTGATTCTATGGTTCTGTGATTTTCACCTCATCCCTTTTTCTGTCACTGACCCGAACACCTCGTACATCAGCCACTGTCTTCCTAGCCGCAGAAGAAAAAGAATGCAAATCTACATGCCATTCAGGTAAATGACCTTTGGGACAGCAGTTATACTGAGTGGGTGGAGTTTCTGTGTAGGAGCTTAAGACTGCTCAAACAGTATGTCTTTTCCTTCAGTGGCCTCTGGATCAAACATTTTTTGCATAGCCTTTGTACGTCTTAAAAGTCCAGCTTGCTTTGTAGCCAGCAAATGTTCTAGAACAAGGAAATACTCTTACGAAATTATTAGAACTATTGCTATTAATGTTTGTGTTCATGCAGCAATATATTTATCTATTAATATTAAAACATTCTGCTGTGATATAGAATATGTTCTTGTCATTACTTGAAGTGGTAGTGCAACCATTGTCATTCTTAAGAAAGGATTATCTTCCCCATTCTCTGAGAAAAATCTGTATTGTTAGCAGCAATTCAAGAATACATATTTACTGTAGTTTTGAAGTCTAATCCTTAAGAGTATTCTCAACAAATTTGCATTTTGCTGAATGTTCCTTTCTGGATCTACTAACTGCAAAAGTGGCAAAATACTGAAAATTAGAAGTTTGCGTATGTTCAAATGAATAACTCAGACCAGGATTCTTATACATGAGATGAAACAAACCAGAAAATCACACCGGACACTGTCATAGGGTTTTATTCTGCAGCATATTTTAATTATGCTAGGAGTACCACATATATCTGCAAATGAGAAAGCAATCATGTAGAGCTGATTAATTAATATTTTTCTTTATTTTCAGATCATTTTATTGTAGCATCCTGAATTTGTTTTTTTTTGTCTTGTGTATGACTGGATACAGTTATGAAGTATGAAAATATTTTAGTGACTTCAAAATGGAAACACAGGAAGCTCAAAGACTATATTTTTTCTACATATTAAGGGGTTTAAATATTACCTGTATAGTTAGACAACTGATGGGATATTTTTGAAATATTTCTGGTTGTCCTAATGCATTTTTGCACTTAAGAACTGATCCATAGATACCTATCCAGAGTACTCCCTGACAGAGCAGCTCCTGAAGTGGGAAGAAGAATGCAGAATACCTCACATAGTCCCTGCTCTGGTGCTGGTCCTCCTTGTCCACTGTTTGAACCTCTGGCTCAAAAAAGTTATTTCACAAATCTTTACAGAACCTTTATAAATTAATGATAATAATTATCATAGTGGAACAAACCAATAAACCACCTTGGCCAGTCTTTCCAATTTCCAAGAATCTCAGTGGATGGCATTAATTACTTGCAAGGCACAAAATCATGGCACAGTTTAACTATGGGAGAAGTCTTTTCCTAATGCCTGCTGATAATCAGCTTTGTTTCCTGAGGCATGAGGTCTGCTCATCTCAGATACAGATGTTAAATGAATGAGAGTGCCTTGCCTCCCCTTCACTGTTCAGGGGTGACAGTTTGTGGCACCTGTGGATCAACTGCTTTAAAGTCTGGCTCGTGCTGACTATCTGTGTACGACAGTGATACCCCCGTGCCCACATTCTCTGCCATGGAGAGACACTATATCTTCTTTTCCCAGCCAAATTTAACTCTCCAGCTCTTAAATCAACAGCATAAAACACAATTACAAATATTCATACTACACCTAATAGCTGACTTTCATAAGAATGCCCGATTAGGCCCTGAGGTGTCCTACACCTGGGTCTCCAAGGGTTTCATCTTGAAGCAAAACCTGCAGCTGTTAAGAATGAATTCTAGTTGTTCTGGTCATTGTATCCTGAAGCCCTCTTCCTTCACTCTGTCCTGTTTTTTCTCTCAAATGCCTGTAATCTGTTTGGGCAAAAGCATAGATGTGACGCCCCTTATTATCTTCCTTCAAGGTCTTTGGATAGGTAAAGGGGAAGAAATACCATTGTATGCCTGTGTTTGAGTTTTAACTGCCCCTGACTAACAGTGAGAATATTGCAGTTTATAACTGTTCTCACTCATAGAAGAGATAAACAGATCTTTCTCATGATGGAGTGACAGACTGAAAATCACATTTTTGCTCTGGCTTTTTTCCTTCATATACTACTTCATTCTCTGCATATGCTTTGTATATTCTGTCTCCTGTGTCGTATGGCAAGTTTGGTAACTGACATCAGCCTCTAACAACGTAGTTAGTATTCCTTGTCCTCACAATCTGTTCTCTAATGCATGCAGTTTCCGTTCTTTTCTTAATAACAATATTTTGTACTGTTGGTTGTGTACCGATTTCCAGAGAAAAAATAATGCATAATATTTGCATTTAGACTAATATTTTGGATAGTGACTCCTACTACAGTATGCATATCTCCTTTAAAAAATTTACCTGAACTTGTGGTGCTTTCACTCTCTTTCTCACTTTGCTGGTGCTTGTACGCTGCTGTAAGGTTTTGCGTTTCTTCTCATATGCTGGTTATGGTGCTGACTTTTTCTGTTTGCAATAGCATGTGAAGCCCTACCTGGTTAATATTTTTCCCTATGATATGGAGCTCGTAAAGCTTTTCCCTCTTTTATTTTGCATTTATTAAAAAATATTCAGTTCCATTACATTGTTTGCCTTCCCTAAGCTTTGGCCTTAGACATATGGCTGCTTATACTGGTTAACTCTAGTTATTCCAGTAGTTATTTCAGTTCTGGTCCCTCCAAACTGCAATATTTAACCCTTCATCTTCAGCTGCTACTGCCAAATATTTTATTCTCTTTATATACTCTGTTTGTCAGTATCCCACTCATAAGCATCATATAATATTTCTAATAAGCCCGTTTGTTACAGTTTTCTTCTTAGTCCTCTCTAGACAAGTCAAATTAAAACTCAGGCAGACCAGTGTGGACTAGCTTTGAATAGATATTACCATCTTTCAACTTTTCTTCCTTTTGCTGGGATGCATGTTTGCAAATACAGATGGGAGTGCTATTTATATATACCTAAAAAATCTAGCAGATACTTTCTTGGTTCATCTGGTGCTTAGTAGTGTTATCACTCACTGCTTAAAATACTTGCAGGAATTATGCTTTATTCTGTGAAGGGCTTCAACTGCCTGTGAATAACAAAAATTGCTTTGTAATGGTTTAACCACGCTTTCTTTGAGAAGCTTAACTGTTAGAGCACAGTTCCAGTCTGTAAGAAAATGCCAGTCCCTGGTCTGTAAAATTTCTTGCAAGAGGAGTTCGTGAGTAAGATCATAATCCTTGGTATGTTACAAGAACCACATTAAACAGAGGTTTGAGATGACTATGCTCAGATATATATCTCCCAGTGTGAGAAAAGAAGACTTTAAAAATAAAAAAAAGGAAGATTTTGTACAAATAAACGATAAGGCATTTAACTTTTGAAAGAGAAACATAAAATGTCACAGGGAGACAGAACACGTTTCTTTCTAAAAATACTATTTACACACAACTTTCACATTTCCCAGTGTGGCCTAGCAGGTAGGTCCTATGTTTGTTTTGAATTGGTTTCAGTAACCTTCAGAATTTTGGCGGCACTACAGCCTCCTCTGGTTGCCTAGACATTCTTTCTGTCACATCTGGCTTGTGTGGCTGCTCACTCAGCCTTTCCCAGGGCACACTCACTTCCCTTGTAGCCCCCAGAACTCCCCTCCCTCCTTCTGTCTGGGAGGACTGACCCGAAGGCTTCTCCTGAAAGGAACATGGTGCAAGCTGAGAACTAAACAAAACCAACCTACTGTCCACCACAGGACTACTGCCTATAATTGGGAGAAATGGGGTAAAGTCCACAGGCACACTAAATTTCAGCAGTGTTTCATTATGGAATGGCCATCCAGAAACTGCGTTCTAGGATCTGCTTTTCTCTCCAGACTTTTTTTTTGGTTTTCGCTTGTTTTTTTTTTTTTTTTGGAAGTTAAAGATTCCTGACATGTGCATTATTCAGTGTAAATTCAGTTTCGCCTTCCAGCCACATGCTGGATTAAAAGTGTCATCTTTCCAAGTACACAATGTTTTTTAATTATCCCGCCAATGAAGCTGAATAAATGGCAGTCAGGTCACACCGTCCAGCATGGCTCATAAGTTTTATGAGCTGTGTTGCACACCACAACAATGTGTGCAACCATCTTTCACAAAACAGCACACTGTCTGTTAGCCAGATACTGCTTTTACTCTGGATGGTCCCAACTGCATGTCTTCTTGCAAGGTTGTCATATAACTTCAATATCTACCATTTACATTGTTAGCAATGAACTAAAGCTAGGATTACCATGATGTTGTCCTGAATTTCAAACAGTTCCTGACACTCATTACCCCTAGCATACAAAACTGTGTCTTTAGGAGTAACTTAACACTGTTGATGAAAACAGTAGTAAAAATATTGAGGAATTTTAGTGGAAAGAGCCTATTCTGCTACCTGGTTATATCCTGAAGGTAATACAGATGTAGGTTATTCATATGTTGGTCCCAGCTCTGAGACAGGCCTTTCATTAGGATGAGTCTCCAAGACTCTTGAAGTTCTCTTTTCCATTCAAAATACTTACTTTCTACACTTCTGTATTTTCCTTTCTTCAGGAAAGCTTTTATGTATTTGTTCAGCACCAACAGCACAGGAGACATTCTGTTCCTTGGGTCCCCAAGGTGTTATTGCTATCTGAGCCGTTCACTCCCCTCATAAGGAGTGCTTAACAGCTACAAGTCAGAAGTGTTGCCAGCAGTCATTACCTTCCTATCCAGATTTCCATTAGAAAAGTGGTTTTCAAAGTGTCTCTCTGTTTTTCATTTAAGAATTGCTAATAGCGAAATTACTGCTCAACAGGAAATGTCCCGCCAATTAGAGGTGGAGGAAAGAAATCTTCAGGTTTTGCTTTCTTAAAAAAAAAAAAGGGAAGAAAACAGACAAACTGAAGGCGATTTTATTTCCTGCTAGTTCTCACCACGTGGCTGAGTGTTGTGTAGCAATATGGTGATAATATCCAGAGGCTGCAGCGGGGATCAGGCTGTACTGCTAGGCAATGCATCTGCAAGCATTGTACTGGTTGTGTTGAACGTGTCACAGGCGATCTCTAAGGTCTTCCTGGAGGGTCTGGTCTCACGGTAACACAGTTCAGAAATCAGGCTGCCGCTTCCTTCAATTTATCTGTCCTGGTTCCTACCTCAGGATGTTGGGACCTGGCTGGGTTGCACACCCAGAGTCAAGGAGGCGCATGATGTCGCATCAGCCCTGATCCCAGAACAATGACAAAAATAGAAATGGCATATGAAAGTGACAAAGGAGAAGGATAGGAAACAGTCAGGGAGAAGAAGTGCACTGAATTAAATTGCCTTTGGGAGTTTTGCCCACTGTTTAGAGAGATGGTAAGGCAGATAAAGAATGCTGCAAGGATCAGCTAGACAGGGAAACCCAGGGGAGTGTGAGTACACGGGAGCGGGAAAGACAGTCTGAAACAATCTTTCAAACCAGTAAAAGCAGAGGGCAGCAGGAAGCTGACCTTTTTCTGTAACCGATGTCAGCTGCAAGTTGTAACTTCATGCTATTAATTACAGTTGAGCATACCTCTGGTGTGTTACTGGTGTGTTTCTTCTGTTGGCATTAGAATTTTCCCTTTCCCTTTCCCTCCTGCTTCACTCCAGTTCCCACCTCCTGAAACAGGATCAAGTTTCAAACTGTACTCTGAGATGAAAAAAATAAAAAAGAATAATAACGAAGGGCCCTGGAAGGGAAAAAGTAGTTTGTACACCTTGTGGTTTTTAGGGCCTCCTAAGGAATTCTCAGGGCAGGCCACCTCCAACTGCAAATGCTTTATCTATGATTGCAAACTTTATACCATCAACGCTAAAGTTATGTCTTTGCAGAAAGGATTAAATCACTATTTAGTGGACAAATTGCCAGACAGCTCCTGCTGGAGTAATTTGTACCTCCAAAAAGTAATGAACCAAATGATTTGGATAGATTCAGAAGGAACCTGCAGTTTAACACTTTGAATCAAAACCAAAGTTCAGTTTGAGGTTTGAGTTAGAGACGTACCCAAACCGCCCCTCTTGCTATAAATAACTCCACGTTTTAGGGATGTTTGATGGAGGTTTGGATCTGATTTTGGGGTTTGGACTTATTCCAAGTTGGGATTTTTGTCATGTCAAATGTGTTGATTTGCTGGAAAAGTAGGCAATGTTACTTCTGTAAGCAGGCAAACTTAATGACACTTGTAAATACACAAATTAACACAGGTATATTTTTTTTCTCTGATTCATTCTCAGAATCAGTAAGACTTCTGTGAATCTGAGGAAAGGAGGAAAAAAAGTCTAACTGTATTAAGGGATATGAAGACTACCTATCTGTCAGTACACTTTTGTAAGAAATTGCAGAATGAAAATTTGCATAAATAAAGACATAAACCATGGGGAACGTATGCTTCATCATTTTAATAGTCAGGTACAAGAAGACCCCAGAATAGGGAAGTCTTTGCCATGTCATATTTCCACTTTAGAATCCATTAGGTTTTACAGCTGCCTCTTACTCTTTCTGGTGTTCACCCTGAGTTAAAACATCGGGGGATTTTTTTGTCTGTTGCGCACCTTAGAGGCAGAAAATAAAGATCAGTTTGACTGTGAGCTCAATCTGAGACATCAGAGGTCTGAGGCTTTTGAAGTGTTCAGTGCCTGGTTGTTTAATTGGTCTTGCAGATATTAAGCACATTTAAAAAATCTTTCTTAAGCTGTCCCAGGTTGGACACCCTCAGAACATGTCACTCTCTCAAATACCTTTAGTTAGAATAAACGCAATTTGTTGAGGCACCTGAATAATATGATACTGATGCCCTTGTCTATAAGGTAATGAATTTTTCCTCAGATAGCTTGCTTTTCACTGTAGAAAAACGTCTTGAGTCTAGAATCGACTACGTAGTTTTTGTATCTGTTTTTTTCTACCCAGTCTCCTACTGCAACAGACATTAACAAGAAAAATGACAAAAATAACATGCATTTTCTTTGGTCTTTCTCTGTGTGAAGTGACCTGGGGAGCTGTTCACAGAAACAAAATGACATGAGAAATCAATTAAATAGAATATCACTTTAAAACATCTACTCTACTCCACTGGGTTTTTGTTTTGTTTCATTGTTTTTGTTTGTTTTTGTTTTTGTTTTAACACAGACAAAGTGTTTCTTTTGCTTATTGCACATTAAATCCTGTATATGGACCAGACATGAAAAAAATAATAGTAGATAGGCCTGCTGGGATACCTCACTGGTTGAAGGGGCCGAAAAACCACAAATCTGCTGGGAATAGCTTTTGAGCTGGCACACCTGCTAGCTGCTCCTCAGAGCTGGACAAGCAAGATGCACATATTCCCCCTTCTCGGTCACTTTCCTGCTTGGCTGACTTAATATGGAGGATTTGTGGAGGGGTGTTTTTAATGGCAGGATTTCATATGGTAAGAACGTCATGCAGGAAATGAAATTTGGCATGTTGGCATCTGCTAAAAGCATTCAGCCCATCTTGATGTATGAAAGCCTGATGTGACCACAACAATGTTGTCTCTCGCAATTTTATCTTAAAGAATTAAACTAGTCTGTTGTTGTGAATGTTTCTAGGGATACAAATCTCTTTTCCATGCTCTAAACCAAAGCTGAAAGTGACAACTGACAATGATGTAAGTGTGATTTTTAGGTAGATCAGAGTCCCTCCTGACCACCGCAAATAGTTTCCTGTACTGAACACTTAAAAAATCAGAAAGGTGCAGATCCCAAACCAAACTCTGAAACTTTCTGCTTGAGTTGAAAGATTATATCCAAATATCTACTGAAGACTTGTTTACAAAATGTTACACCTGCTTTTGGATTTCATCACGCAGTTTATATCTACTGTGTAGATGTCATCAACGTATTAATTCTTTGTGAATATTGTCCTAGGGAAGTGTTTTCACTCCTGACTACTTTATAGGCTAATATTGTTTTTGTGGAACTCCTTTTTTAACTAAATTTCATTTTTTGGGTGTCAAGTAATACCAACACTGCACATTTGTAGGCAGCTACATGTGAATCCTTCACTCCTAGAAGTAAACTGCAGATACACAGATTTCTGAGCACAAAGAATTTCTTGCTTGCCAGTTCAGACATGCAAATTTGTTTAACTTCTTTTCAAATGGATTTGATATATTTTATCTATGTTTTTGTTGCCTGTTACTGCTGTTGATCTCTAGGAGGGTTCTGCACTGCATGTAGTGCTATCCTTTTTCTGCACTGCTACATAACAATCTTCACATTCCAAAATAGGCCTTTTGACGTGTCTCATGATAATAGCAAATAACGAGCTTTAAATCTTCTTTTGTTGTTCATGTTGCCATATTCTTTCTAGAAAGCAGAGTGTCATCAGCTTGTGCTTCACAACAAATAACCCTTAAGAAAACCCTGAAACCTGTTTTATTTTTCTCCATTTCTTAGGAGGGGAATTAGTAAGGCTGAAGTTGTTTGAACTGCTTTCTGTGCTTATCTGTGTCTTGAAGGCTCTTTTTTCGTACCTGTTCAGTTACAATGCTGGTGAAGCATGGAAAGCAACAGAGTTTCTGGACAGGTTTATGAACACACTGATGTATTCTATTTTGCCTGCAAGCTGTTGTAAAAAGGGATGATTACATAGCTCATGTAGTTCCTCTATTACGCCCTGACTATGAAGAGGGACAATGCGGCCATATAGATGTTGAAGGGAACAAGGTTATTTTAAAATTAGAAAACTTAAAAGAAGAAAGAAGAGATTTTATTTAGGTTCCAATGTGTGTGTCAAGACAGTGTATGAAAATAAGATTTAACTTTCATTTTTCTATGCTATCTTTTAGAAGTAATTAATCTATTTTGCTTAGAAGTGTTTTTATCGGATTGTGAACAATTTCCTTTTTAAATAATTATGTGTGAGTGTTTTTACAGGAGGCTGTTAGCAAAATACATAGCTAAGGCTCAGTTTGTAGCCAGAAAAGTATTACTTCATGCTTATTGCACTTAATTTAATTGGCTAAATCAATCAGCATTTGAACAGGTGAAGCCAAATGTGATCCATTTCCAAAGAGATTCCTTAAATCTTGAATGAGACAAAACTACGCATTCTGTGCTTACCAACTATAATGCAAATAAGGTCAGTTGATTTTTTTTTTTTTTTGCAACTGTTCTACACCTGAAACTGAAGAAAGAGCTGTTTCCTTAATATTAGAACTTTTTCTTATGGCAGAAATTTTTGAAATAAGTTGTTTAGATTCTTGACCATAGATAGCTTTTATACAACATTATCAGGGTTGGCTATAATGGAAGACAAACATCTGAGATTTTTTACTTTCCATTGCGTTTAAAATGATCAGTTGGCTTTGTTCTGATTTGGAAGATGAGCGAATTTGGACATACTGGAATTCTGAGTGGAATTAAACCACTTTTGTCTGTTCTGCTAATAACACAGAACCTGAGCCAGGCCAGCTGGCATGCCTTCACCTGGAAAGGTGTCAGCACATCTCTTGGAGTGCTTGGATGATCTGCTCGTACAAATAAGCACTTGGAGCTACCATACACTGGTGTCAATCTCTGCCTCATCTTGTGGTTTGATAGCTATAATATTCTCTCCATCATGTCTCCCCGCCCTGGTTTGCTGAAATGCCTTAAGGATATTAACCTAGAGTAAGCCAGGTGCATCCGTTGACTGCTACTTGGTTTTAGCAAGTGAATAGCAATGGGAGTGTTTTGTCACTGATGCTTTTGTAATATGCTGCAGGCTAACAAGATGGAAATGACAAATGATTTTATAATAGTTCATGGCAGGGGTCTGCAGACATCCGTAGCAATACTGTCACACTTTGAAGTAACTCTGCTTTCTAGTAAAAAAAAAGACTTTTTCAGAGTTCTTCAGTTGTTCTCTGCTCCTCAGGAGGTGGGAACACTGTGACAGGTTGAATCTATACTTGAATAGTAATGTGTCTGATAAGTTGAAAGGCTCTGCTGCAGCCCCTTTCCAGGGGTGTCAGTGGTATCAATTTTATTGGTTTATAGTATCAATGTGCCGTAGATAAGGTGTCCTTAGTGGATAAGCAAGAAAGATCCCCAAAACAAACAACTTAGGAATCAGCTGTGAGTGTAAACATGTACTACACAGTTAAGCTGAATTTTTGGCATGCGCACCTAACATGAATTAACACCAAAGACTGCAAATGTGCCCACAGCAAAGCCCTGCCTCTGATACCACAGTGCTGTTGCTTCTGCTCTGCATCTGTTTGGACTTGAAGATACGGCCTTTATCCTAAGACACCCCAGTATTTTTCCCCGATCATTGCAGCAATTCCTTCTGGAGGATTTGTGGAAAGTGAACTAGATGGCCATCACCATTTGAGTGGTGGATATTACTTAGCCCTTCCAAACAAAGAAATGCTTGTTCTCTAGCCTGCACATCAGTTTGTGTAGGGTAGCTGATACTAACAAACCTCCAGATGTAAGTCTGAGGGTTTTCTAGATGTATGACACAGGGATAGGTAGCAGCCGAATGAAGACTTCTTTGTTGTCTCTCACAAGGGAAACCGGTTGCCATAAAGAGAAGCAAATTGTTAGAAATCCTCCTTCCTTCAAGAACCATGCTTGATGGTGTATATTGGCACATTGCTTTTTTGACCATTTAAATGGATCTTGATGACTGCTGCAGCACCAGAAGTGGTCAGAGATACAAGACATTTGCTTAATATTGTTTATTAAGAGTTGTTTGGTCTTGTAGTAGTTCCTGTGGAAAGCCATACTTTCAGCTTAAATTTGAGGTTTAACCTCACTGCTAAAGCCTTAGGTTGTAAGAAGGTTTTTTTACTACCTATAGCAGGAAGTTGAAGAATTGCTATGGGACACGGTGAGGTATAGAATATCAGCCTAAGAGGAAATATCATCTCAGAAATGGGAAGCAGGAACAGGGGATGCGATGCAGAGACTGATGCTCCTGGAGGACAGTGAAGTGGGACCCTTTTGCAACACTAGGCAAGGCAAAGAAGACTTAGCAACTGGCTGTGGAAGCCTTAATGCCATGTTTGCATGATGCTAGTCTGAGTTAATAAAATTTCTGTTTCCAAGGTGATTAAAGTGACCAGATGTCCATTTATGTAAACTTATGAGAAGATTTTGAATGAGAAGTGAGTCATGTCTTCCAAAAGGCTTTTCTACCTCTTGAATGAATATTAGTTAATTTCAGTAACTGTCATATTGGACAGTATCAAACACGCGATTGCAGATATGAAGTTGTAAGAGCTCATTTGATTAGATAATTGATTTTTTTTTCCTTAAAATTTCTGAAGTCCTACAGTAATTGCTTTTTCAAAGAAGGAGTAAAGTTGAAATATTTATCTATGGGATTTCACAGAATCACAGAATGTTTGGGGTTGGAAGGGACCTCTGTGGGTCATCTAGTCCAACCCCCCTGCCAAAGCAGGGTCTCCTACAGCAGGCTGCACAGGACCTTGTCCAGGCGGGTCTTGAA
>Ga0065711_1000072_pt1 | contig 105747 bp, 71 predicted proteins | sample Hoacrofraction12_FD_59098 | JGI IMG/M metagenome (GOLD analysis project Ga0065711, IMG submission 59098) | Hoatzin crop microbial communities from Cojedes, Venezuela - Epithelial fraction 12 v2 (version 2) | ecosystem: Host-associated > Birds > Digestive system > Esophagus > Crop | place... | reverse complement strand
CTGGAGAGCGGCCGCATATTGTGGCGGCGCAGCGCCTCCTCCTCGTAGCTCAGCAGCTTCAGCTTGTCCAGCAGGTCCTCCATCAGCACGAACGCGTGGTAGGCCGCACCCGGGCCCCGCTCCGCCGCTGCCGCCCCCTCCTCATCCCGGTCCCGGTCCCCCACCCCGCGCCGGACACTGCCGCCACCAGCGGCCCCCTCCGCCATCTTGGAGGCCCACCGCCGCCCGTAACCGAGGCAACCGGCCCTACCAATCCCCGCCTGCCTCAGCCTCAAGTCCCACCTCCTGCCCCAATCACAAGCGCCCAGGGCGCAGAGAAGCCAGGCCTGCCTAATGAGAGCCACCAATGGCGGCGGGGCATGCTGGGCCAACATCCAATCACGCCCCCGCGGAGGAGTGACGGCCACAGGGACCGCCTCACCTCGGCTCTCCACACTACGCGCCGCCGCTGAGGGGCAGGTACCGTAGAGCGTTGGGCTTCGTCACTTCCGCTCAGTAACCATGGAGACGGCAGCCCGCGGCGGGGGAGAACATGGCGCCGCTGTTGCGCTCCCGGGCCTGCAGCGTCTCCTGTCGCACTGGTGGCGGTGGATGAAGCCTCGCGGTGCGGGGCCCGGCCAGCGGTCACCCCTCAGCACACCGGGGGTGTTTCTGAGAGCTTCGCTGCTCTCCCCTGCCTGACGGGTGGCTCAGCCTTGGGCTTGTGCCTGTAGGCACGGCGCGCCCGCGTTGGTTCCTCAGTTAAACGTTTACCCGGTGTCCTACGAAGCTGTGAACACGTGGCACCACACAGGCTGAGAGGAGGCAGCAGCAGCTGTACCCGCTGGTAGAGGGGGTAGCACGGCTCATGGTCTGCGGCGCGGTAGTTGACAGATGGAGGTACGGAAAAGTAAAAGCCTTGCGAGCAGAGGGAGTTGTGGCTGGAGATCAGCCGCGGTTGCCGGCTGGAAGTGCTGCGGGGGGGTGGGGAAGAGAGCCGGTGGGAAAGCTGGCTTGCGGAGGAATGCTAGAGGTGCACCTCACCTGCGTACTGCTAACACCAGCTGGGATCTTTGAAGAGAGGCACTGCTTCCTTTCACTTCTTCCTACGTTGTGTTTGCTCTTTTATAAGCCCTCTTCCCTAAAATACTCGAGTTGTTCTATTAGTTTCTTCTGCTGGAAACCAAATAGCACACACAAAGCTTGAATTGTCCAGAGAAAATGAAGCACTAGTGAAATGTTGTTAGAAAATAATTACCTAACCCTGCAAATAGCCCAAGGCACCTGCTGTGCTTGTTTCAGATTACCAGCTTTCTGAGAAGAGTGTCCTAATAATTTGTATCTTACATTCTTTTTGTCCTGTGCCTGTACAGAACTTGCCTCGCTCCCTGCGTCAGGTTCCTACACTCTTAGTAAGAGAATTGACTGTCTCTACTGCAGCTGCAGTGCTCCTGTGCTCGTAATGCCTGAGCACAATCCCCAATGGCATCACCACTGCTGTAGAAATCACATTTCTGACGGTAACTGATTTCTTCTGTCACTCAGCTACAGCTTGCAGGAGTTATCATTAAAGAGTTTGTTCAACAAAGCCAAGCAAAAGAAATGGTTAAGAGAAAAAGCTTGTTAAGGCCAAAGAGTGAGCACAAAAGGAGTGGAAGTTTTACATATATAGAAATGTGATTCACACTGCAGAAACAACTGCTTTGATCTGTGGGACAGGAATGAACCTGCCAGTTAGGTACTTGGACTGTGGTGTGGGTAGGTGTGGCTGTGAAAGGAGCAGGGAAGAAGCAAAGTTCCACGGCTTCTGGAGAGCTGTATTTTCATTTTATTTTTTTTATATATATATAAACTCTGCCTGCAAGAAACACCTGAACAACAAGACTCTCATTTTTCTGGCTACTTGTGAAATCAGAGGAGGTAAAAAACCACTGACGTTCTTATAACAGCTCTGTGGTGTTAGAAGTGTACGGGGTGGGGGAGGTGGGGAATGTGGTATGTGTATATTGAAGTAAAACGTGGTATTTTTGGTCTACTTCCTGAGACAATTGTGGATGTTTAGAATGTGGGAACTTTCTTCATTTGGGAGTATTTCTCAACTACTAAAGTATGGAGTTAGCATTTAAGTCATAAGGGGTTTCACTGGGGGGAGGCGGAGAGTTAATTCTCTTTTCTGCTACAGAAACTACTTGCTGAAGATGTAGTGGGGAAACTCTGGAAAGCTAGCATCATTGTGGCTAGTAGGTTTTAGCAGTATGTGATTAACATGGGGTTTTTAGAACTTTACGCATTCATTTTTCTTGTTTGCTTGTTGGTGAAACTTGAAATCCTCGGGCATTTCCAGTCCTCATAAGTGTGTGTGTGCACTTGAAGTGTGCTCTTGTTAAGCCACCTTGAAAAGGAGTTAATCAGAATCCTTTCTACTAAGGAAAAAATAACTTTTGTTTGACAGGGTTAGGAGAATATTACAATACGCGTAGCTGCTCTCAAAGTTGTGCACAGAGGAGAGTTCACTGAGCAGAGGTCAGTCGCGATGCCTGTATGCTAGGGCAGTGCTCTGATCAGGGTTCAGATTGAATGCAGAGCTCAAAGATGAGGCAGGTCATAGGACACATGGTTTGGTCACTGACTAGCAGAAGAAAAAGAAAGCATGTGCCTTTTGATGTTCATTTCCTGTAGTGGCCAAAGCAAGTACAGTGCTGCCCCACCACTGTTTGAGCAGTTCAGTGTGTCTTGGAAGATGCATTTTAGTGCCTTGCCTTGCTCTCAGAAACCCTGGCTGAGCTGCTGCCCAGCTGAGTCCGTGGTGGTTCTGTATGAAATAAATCTCCTGAAAACTGGAGCATCAGTAATTGGCAGGACTACAGTGATCTTAATTCTAACTGTACTCTGTCTGTATAAATAAATTCGTACTGATATTTCACTACAAAGCCTTAGGGCATGATTTCTTGGTTGTGCCATTTAGGTCTGCAACAAACAGGAAAAGTCTGTTTATTCAGTACTTTGCAGTGTATGTCTAACGATTAGGATACGTATATTTTATGCATGTAAAACTCCAGACCTGCTGAGAAGGCTGGCCAGAGCCTACACTCCTCAGATTTTTCTGCAGACCAACAAACATTTTTCTAACACACTACGATAGGAAGATCCAAAGCTAAGATTTGTGCTGAACATGAAAATTTTCAGGTAACCAGTTATAGTTCTGTATTTCAGTACACCGTTATGGAGTACAGCTAGAAGATGCGAGGCAGCCTGCCCTGTCAAGGCCTTACTCCTTGATGCAGCCACCAAAGGCATTGCAGACGTACTGTTGGAACCGTGTTACTCTCAGAGCATCACTGCCCATTAAACATGACTGTCTGTTAATGCAAGGCAGTCGACACTGTCCCGCATGATGTCCTTGTCTCTAAATTGGAAGCACATGGATTTGACAGACGGACCACTCACTGGATAAGGAACTGGCTTGATGGACGCACTCAAAGAGTTACAGTCAATGGCTCGATGTCCAGGTGGAGACCAGTGACGAGTGGTGTGCCTCAGGGGTCGGTACTGGGGCCGGTGCTATTTAATATCTTTGTCAGTGACATGGACAGTGAGACTGAGTGCACCCTCAGCAAGTTTTCCGATGACACCAAGCTGTGTGGTGTGGTTGACACGCTGGAGGGAAGGGATGCCATTCAGAGGGACCTTGACAGGCTGGAGAGGTGGGCCTGTGTGAACCTCATGAAGTTCAAAAAGGCCGAGTGCAAGGTCCAGCACATGGGTCGGGGCAATGCAAAATACAAGTACAGGCTGGGCAGAGAGTGGCTCGAGAGCAGCCCCGAGGAGAAGGACTTGGGGGTACTGGTGGATGAGAAGCTTAACATGAGCTGGCAATGTGCGCTTGTAGCCCAGAAAGCCAGCCGTATGCTGGGCTGCATCAAGAGAAGCGTGGCCAGCAGGTCAAGGGAGGTGATTCTGCCCTTTTACTCCGCTCTCGTGAGACCGCACCTGGAGTACTGCGTCCAGCTCTGGGGCCCCCAACATAGGAAGGACATGGATATGTTGGAGTGGGTCTGGAGGAGGGCCACAAAGATGATCAGAGGGCTGGAGTGCCTCTCCTACCAGGAAAGGCTGAGAGAGTTGGGGCTGTTCAGCCTGGAGAAGAGAAGGCTCCAGGGTGACCTTGTAGCAGCCTTCCAGTACCTGAAGGGGGCCTACAGGCAGGATGGAGAGGGACTTTTCACAAGGGCGTGTAGTGACAAGGGGGAATGGCTGTAAACTAAAAGAGGGCAGATTTACATTAGGTATTAGGACGAAATTCTTCACCATGAGGGTGGTGAAACACTGGAACAGGCTGCCCAGAGAAGCTGTGGCTGCCCTCTCCCTGGCAGTGTTCAAGGCCAGGTTGGTTGGAGCTCTGAGCAACCTGGTCTAGTGGAAGATATCCCTGCTCGTGGAGGGGGGGGGTTGGAACCAGATGATCTTTAAGGTCCCTTCCAACCCTTACCATTCTATGATTAAACGTGGCACATTGCTCACTAAGGGAAATTCAGCATGGATTGCAGTTTCTGAAATTCAAAAGTCAAGCACTATATATTGTATTAATCAAGTTGGAAGTGATGGACAAATGAGTAAATAATGCAATAAAATGTAATGTACAACACTTGCCAAGGCAAGGAGGAAAAGAATGCAGATACTGGGAATTGCTGCTAACATGGAACAAATACACAAATCATAAGTGTTGGTTTTACTCTTGCATCATCTCTGTCTCAGGTTTAATATTTTGATGCCCCTATATCAGTGACAGACACCAGGTAAGAGTATTCATTAATATTAAAAGAACTGGCAAGCAAGCCTGGCTAAACCTGTGCCCAGCGTAAGTAAGGAATGGTACATATAGCTGTCCTTTGGGGAGGCGAAAAGGAGTTAGGGAAAGCTCTTTAGACTCTTTTCAACCTATTTGATTCATGAGGTAATTTCTGCGCTGCAGAGAACCTCGTCCTCCTTTGCATTCCTACCCTAGACTTCCATACATGCATTTTTGGAAGTTCAGCTGAAGCCCTTTTGATCTGGCAAAGAGCAAAGTGTGAAAAGTTCTTTATGTCTGCAATATTTGCAAATGCAGGCAAATTTCCCACCTCAGAAAGTCAAATGCTGCAGTAGTCAAGTATATTTAAGGGGGTAGAAAAATCGGGCTTGACAAGGGACATCTGATACCCTTTTGGAAATAGCACTTGACCAATTTTCCTTGGGGTCCTGTTCATGAATGATGGAGATTAATGGTCCCTACCCCTGTAAGAACACTGAGGGTAAACACTTTCTGTTTATTAAAAAAAACCAGCAAGTATTAGTCTGCAAGGGATTACATAGTAATGAGAGGGCCTCCATCGTTATGAAATGTATAGTATCACATAATGACCATAAGGCCAAAAATCTGGGCCAAGACTGTTGCAAACAAAAAACATGATACAAAGACCTGCAGTCGTTAATAAGCTGTACAAAGGAAATGACATAATTAGGATATGTCTTTTACCTGCATTTAAACAGGTTTTTCTCCCCTCCTTTTATGTTGTCAGTTTGACATGAGTCTACTATGAACCAAGGAAGACATGAAGGGGCAGAAAATACCATCTCTTGTCATCTATTTATTTCACATAGGTGCTGCACTTTGGGGTAGGTTTTAGCTCTATTGTTTATGAAAAATAATAAGACAATTATTACTCATTTTTTAATAGGGGGAAATAATTAATTAAAACACTGTTTATTGATGGTAAAGAATCAATTTGGGGTGATGTAAGACACTCCCAAAGCAAAAGACGACTGTTTGGAAGATGGCTGCGTGGGTGGTCATGGCCACTGAGCACCCAAACTGTTACCTGCCCATGATTCTGCCCCACAGCTCAGCTGGCGGAGAGCATCGTGTGACTGCTCAGTAGGCAGTAGGTGTCAGTTTGTACTGAAAATGGATTGAAGTACATTGGTTGACTTTGCCCTGAGGAGGCTGAGGAAAAGTGATCCAAATTGCCCTGCAGCTGGAGAGGGCATCAAAATTTCCAAGAAGACATCTGCAGCTGGACACTCACTTCCAGCCTAACAGGTTGTCTGGCATTGGCTAAGAAGGTCCATACGATGGACTGCTAAGTTAATGCAGTCAGTTTTAAATAAGATTTATTTAAAATTGTTCTTCTATGCCAGCAAGGCCTAAATTAAATATTAACAACAATTAGATGCTACCACTTAGGTGAATTAATTTTGAGGAATCCACCCCTTAATTACGTCCCTGACACTGTCTGTGGTGGTGAAGCTGTTTGAAGAAGTTCTGTGCTTCCTGTCGGTTACACCATCGTGTCCTTTCTTCCTGTGATGGTACAACTGCTGGGCACTCTGTGAGGGTTTTTGCTAACCTAGGTCATTGCAACACGGTGCTATGAAAGTTTGAGTGAGTAGCAAGCTGCAGCTCAAAAGGTTTTGGTGTTGAAAGTGGTGCTTTTGGAAACACATTTGAAGCTCAGGTGTTAAGGTGGTGATGTGCTGATTTGAATATGTAGGTGGTTACTCAGGGTATCTCCTTAAACTGATTACGAGTTAAAAGACCAGAGCTCTGTGGTATAATATTGGTTAAGCCAAGTGAAGACCTTTGCTGTCCCAGAGACTCATGCTACAGAAAAGCCGTGAAAGAGCCGTTGGCACACTCAGTAGGAATGTGCTGCCTGCCAGAGCATTCTTTTTGTCAGGGACAAGAGATTTAACTTCTTCCTTTGTACTTGTGGGCTTTAGGTTTTACAGAACAGGAAACAGTAACGGGGCTGTTTTCCAAGGATTGCATCCTCCCTTGTCCTTTCCCACCTGGGGATGATGAAGTAATTTACTGGATGAAAGGGGACAAAAATGTGCATAGCTACTACTACCAGAGGGATCATCTGGAAAAACAAGACCCAGATTACAGAGACAGAACACACCTTTTCCATGAGAACATTCCTAGTGGAAATGCCTCCTTGAAACTTAGTAACCTGACTTTGACTGATGAGGGCCTTTATAAGTGCTATGTGGGAACACAGCAAACTGCAACGGATGTGGAAGTCACACTGCGTGTAAGAGGTCAGTAAAACATCAGAAGTGCTTGGATTGTGCCAGTGGAAATGGGATTACACCAACAGATTTTCTCCTGTTATTTCTCACATGGAATCAAAATGCTCCAGCCCAACAGAGCACCTTTTGGGCCTGATGGTGTTATCAAGTAATTCATTTTCTCTGGTGAAGTGTTGTAACGTGAGTTGAAAAATTACAAGACAGCACTTGTTCTCATAAGCTACTACGTGGTGATTTCTGAGCGGTAGCTGGGTACTGTGCTTGAGTTTTAAAACGTTATATAGCTTCTCAGAACAGTACAGACCCTGGCATTGACAGCAAGTAGTGCTATGCTTTCTTTAGAAATCAAAACATGGATTAAGTTTTGCTCTGTTATGTTTATTCTTCCCAATGTTATTTCAGAAGATCAATCACTTCAAGTTAAAAACGATTTTGAAAGTAGTAGGACTGAATTTGTAATTTTTTTTTTTTAAATCTACAGTTTCCTCTTATTATGCACTGGAATACCAAAAGACAGACACAGGAAGGATGCTGAAGTGCTATGCCTTTCTCACTTATCCAGCACCACGTATATCTTGGACGCAAGGAAATACATCTGTCCAAGAAACAGATCAAGAGGAAACCAGGGATGGAGTTCTCTATTCACTTAGAAGTGACCAGAACATTATAAACACAGCTGATTCTTACTACTGTCGTATTCATCTCCCTCATGAAGAGTGGACTGCTGAATGGAAGATGCAAGGTAGGAATGAATGGAAGTCTTCCTGCATCGTTACTGAATGTCACAGCTGGTTTCAGAGCCAAATTAAACACAGTATTTCTGCAGTGGGGCATCATGAATATGGATGGTGCAGAAGGATGCGCCTTCCTCTCTAAAACTCATCTGCTGCAATTACAAGGCAGCATATGTCCAAGAAGTAGGGATGAGAGCGGGTAGCTCACACTGCTGTAAGATAGCTTTACTCTGAACATTTCTTCTGTATTTTCAAGAGGTGCCTAATAATCAAACTTTACACTCTGTCATGAAAAGAATGAACTCAGACAAAATACATGGAAACCGTAGTGAACCTGTGGATTATGTGAGGGAAGTGAAAGTTTGCCTGCTGCTCTAGATGCATGTGCTCCTTACTCAGTCCATTTCCCATCTTTGGCCAGACTTTCATCAGTACTGTTAGATCCTTTCATTGTACTTCTCTTCACGCATGTTCTTAAGTTCCGTGGGTTGAGTGCTGGGGGTGCATGGGAGTGGAGAGCAGCAAGCACTGTTTGCATTTGAGCAAACAGCAGCTCATTTTGTTAGTTAAGGAAAAATGAGGCTATGAAATTTCAGTGCTCCATTTTGTCCTCCTCCTGAATTTCACTGGAAATTCAGTTCAAGTAAATAACTGATACTTTTCAACCTCTGCTGTTTCTTAGGAAATACTTTTTAACTGGATCAAGAGCAATGCAAGAGCAATTCCCCTGTGAGATGTGCATGGCTGCTTCCATTGCCCTGATTTCCCCCTACAGTGTACCCAGACACTCTCAGTTCCTAAACCACTGCATATGCCTCCCAACGAGTGCAGTTTTTAATTTACATACCATATCTTATAATATGGAAGGTTTCAAGTATGGCATCATAGTAGGTAACAAGTGTACTAGAAGTGTGTATTTTGTTAATCTATCCTTCTGGTCCACAAGAGAAGTCGTTACATTTCATTACACTTTTGTATTAATTTCCCTGCATCCATCTATCCTCTCACTGGAACATTTTTAAAATGTACTGCTTTCCTTTTCCTTATATAATAGCAGTGTGAGGCACACTTTTGTTTTGTCCGCATGGTTTGCAGCCCCACACACAGAAACCAAGCGTGATTATACCATGTCGTATTCACGTATTCGCTTCCTTTCCAGCAGACTGCCAGCCACCACAACCTTCCTTTGCAGCAAATCCCTGCTGTCAGATTGATAGTAGCCTTATGACATTAATTTGTCTTATATTAGGATTTTGCACAGTAGCTATTAGCTCTATTTACCTGCTCTTTCCTTCCCCTTCCTTTTTTTTTAAAGCTATTCATTAATTGTAAGTGTTCCACGCAGACAGGTAAAGTACTTAAGTCCACTATAGCTGAAAGTTATTTCTAACAAAATACAATCTTTTCATTCTTTTAATTAAATGATGTTGTAGCAGTTTTACCCTTCTGCTTTAAATGTGCAGGTGTCTGGTGACGTTTTCTCTCTGCTCTCAATATGTGGAATTTCATGCTACTGTACACGGTGACTGAGACTAGGCTGAATCACTTTTGTTAATGAACCCCTCAATTAGAGGAGAAATAGGCAAATGAAAACAAAATAATTTTTATAAGTATAGCTAATACCAAATAGATAAATTTTTTTAATGTAAGACAGGTTTGAATTTGAAGTCTTTAGATGCTTCTAGAAGCATACTGTGATGTTTGAATATGGTATCAAAATAGTGAAATATGTTTTTATATTTGTCCACAGTAGTATCAGACTTCAGAAAAAAATCAGAAAATGTCTAAATAACCTTCACAGTATTTTCAAAAAAAATTACAGAGAATTATTCAATTATCTGTTTCAGACCAGCTGTCTAACGTGGAAGGAAATAGCACTGCAATTCCTTGTGATTACAGCAATAACACTACAAACACTGAAGATTTCAGCATTGTCTGGACATTAAACAGAAATGCAGTGATTTCAGTCCTGGCTTCCTTCAATGGTACATATCACTCTTACCAGCCTGGAGTCGAGATTAACCAAAATGACTTTTCACTGATGTTGCATGATCTTACTACAAAAAACAGTGGAGAATACCTGTGTAATGTTTCAACACCTCACCACACAAAACTTACTGTGAGAACTTTGCAAGTTGGTAAGTTGCCACTCTTTCCACTTAAGAGGATGGGGACCAGTGAGTGGAATGCAGAGCCAAAGGGTCAGTCAGAAATCTGTAAAATATTAAGAAAAATCATCTTGTGTAACTAGTACAGGTGGGCAGAAGAGACATTTTCTTATTGTTGTCCAGGAACAAAACATTACCTAAGATCTATTTATTTAAAGATTTGAAGTTTAAAAGTTTAAAACTTTCTTTTTTTTCAGTCAGCAGCTTGCTGTGGCAAAGGTCTCAAAACTGATGGCTGCTCTCAGTTGCCACTGACTGCCCTCAGAGCTGAGGGCATGGGGAAACTCTCAGAATCATGTCCTAAATGCTCAGCTAATAGCAAATACGATTTTTGAAGGTAGTAGGGAGATGAAGGGAAGCCCAAAGAGGTGGTATGAATTTGCCTGCAGAAAAAACCTTGTTGAGGAGAACAGACAGTTGTTATTTTCAAAGCTTTAATTCTACACAGCAGGCCTTTTTCAGATCTGGGGATGTGATGCATGCCTGTGTTTTTATGAACCGTAGTAAATTTTCAGCTGTGAAATCTTAGTTACAGTTATTTCATTGTCTCCAGTTTCAAGGAGACTTACTGATTAATTTTTTTATCTATTGAAAACTCTTACCTAAGGTTAGGAAAATTTACACCAGCTTTCTAAAATTATAGTGCAAACAAATTAGAGATTTATTCAAAAATAGTATACTGTTTAAACCTCAGTCCAAAGAGAGGAGGAAAAAACCACATTAAAACAGTAGCATATAGGCATTTTAGGGAATTACATACAATCGGCTAAAAGACTGAGAACTAATATAGAGCACCTCTTTTGTTTTGTTTTCTTTTTTAAGAAAGAAGAGAACTTGAAACAAGCCAGTAGGACATGAAAGAGGGAACATAGCAGAAAAGGGGCTAGAAGAAGTGATAATAATTTCATATTTTTGTCTTCCTTTTTCCCCCCTCCCCCGTGTTAGCTTAGTTTCAGTGTGAAATCTTGATGTAGGGTGTGTTTTAAATGGCAGTAGCTATATGCAACCTAAAGGAGGGGAGTTAGATTAAAGAAAACAGTTAAGTCAGACAAACACAATTCCTTGCAGCTCAAATTCCAGCATAATATTCCTTATCCTGTAAACCTGATATTGTGCCTCTAAGTTATGTGCACAAGTCCATCAGTTTCCCAGTACATTTGCTGGAGCCGGACACATGCACCTGTTCAGTCCGAATATGATTTGGATCATCCTCTTACAAATGCTTTTCTCTAGCTGCTCTCTGTGGATGGATCTGACAGTAGCCACAGGTGATATAAATTCCCTCTTCAGTGGCTAAATTACTGTGCTGCTCGCAGAATTTTCCTGCTTGTGGACCAGGAATGTGTTTTACGGAACAGAGTAGACACCAGAGAGATTAGCATCTTTGTGGCAGCACACAGGCTGAAAGCAGATGAGCAGATAGAGTTGGTAGGGCATGAGGGAACGAGCTAGATCTATATGTTGGATAGTGGTCGTAGCACAGCAAGTGCTCAACCATCAGAAAGATTTCCAAGTGCCACTGAAAAGGAGACTTTTAAGGGGAAAAGTGAGATGAATATACAGTCATTTCAAAGGCTTTCTCCTGTGTAAGGAAAGGCTGCAGCTTAAAGCTGCTTTAGCAAAGGAGCTGACAAAATGTGAACATAGGTCTGCATATGGGGACAGAGCCAAGCCAACGGCAATGACTAGATTAAGCGCTCTGGTTTTGCAGTTCTCATTTTTTAACTGTTTGACAGACATCCTGAGGGAACTTCCAGAGGAGTGTAGAATTTTTCAAATTCTTTGGATGAGACACAGCAGTGGAAAGGAAGCCTGAAGTAGAAGAACCGTATTTAAAGGAATGAGGCCTCCAGGTCTGAGTGTTCTCACGTTGTTGAACTTGGCTGGAGTAATGAGACACTTCATGAGGTGGAGAGGTTTCTGCTAGGTGGGCTCTTATCTCCTGTGGAATCTGTTGTTACCACCCATCTGAGGATCTGCTGCTTCTTGTGCCCACCTGGAATGCATGGTTGCATCGTGAAGCTGGGAAACATTTTAGATGAAAGTTGCAAAGATTTTGCAATACAATAATGAAATCTGTAGTCCAGGCAGGATAAGGCTTAGTGAGTTGTTCTACTGGAAATCAGTAGTACCATTAATGGCACCAAGCTCTGTACCTGGAGGCAGTGTTTACCATACTGGGCAGTTGATTGTTTTTAAATGGGACTTGTGTTAAGAAGTTGTCAAATCATATTACATGAGCACACATGGAATTTTGTATCAGCACAATTAAGTAAAAATAATCTGCTTTCAGCTATTTGCACTTAAGTCTTTGAAGTATCACTTTAAAGTCTTATAGTATGGGTCAGGTAACTTGAGCATTGTTGTATTAGTAACATTAAAAAGAAACTGAGACATTCTCCCTAAAGTATAGCTTTTAGATTTTAAATAATAGAAAAATCATAGCTGTGGTATACCTATTGAACAATACCAAACATTATTCGTGATATAAAGCACTTCTGTTAAACTTCTTGGAATTTGTATTTTTAAAGAAAAATCAGATAATGCTTGGAAAATTGTGCTGGGAGTGACCGCTGCAGTGCTGCTGGTAGCAGGAGTCTGTTTCTGGGTCTGTTTCAAGGTATGTACAATATTGGGGGATTTATTTTTAAAGGTACTATTAAACTTAAGGTACTATTAAACTATTAAACTTAAATCCAGACCTTGAATGCTTCACCAAAACAAAAATTTTGACTTTTCATGGATTAAAGTGTACAAAAAAGACTAAAAATGTAGGATGATGAGTCTCAGCATAAATAAATTGTCCTCATTCTTGGTATTTTCTGTGTCCAGAAGGCCCTCTTTGGTATTTCTATGCAATAGTATTTTGGCTGTAAAAATGTTAACATGACCTTCCCTTGACCAGATGCTCTCCTGTGCTCTATAAAAAGATGAAAAAGTTGATTATGCATCCAAAATATTTTCTGATAACTTGCTTTAAAATCAATCAAACTGGTTGATTTTCTCTCACTTGTGTTTAAGACCAAAAAAACCCCAAACCAAAACACGAAGTCCCTCTAACAGTGCTCATATCTAGTCTTCATTAGGGCTCAAATTACTGTTTCCATTATCTCCAACATCAAAGCTTACCAAAACTTCAGTGTGAAAAGTTATACTCCTCGCTTTGCTTAGGAGACTGTTAGAACTGTATAGTCTGTGATCTCATCTCTCTACACATCTCTCTTGTTTACTAGAGTACAGCATCTTCAAGTAGATGCATTTTATTCTTGTGCATTTGTAATAGGCTGGCTCTGTCTTAGAGTATTCTGTCTCCTTCCTCTGCACTTGCGGTGAGTATCCTTAAAAACAGAACTTTAGCTCTTAGTCCTTAGGCTACAAGTTTCTGTGTCTGACAGTACAGCCCTATCCATGGAGAGATATACCTTCCAACTCCCTGGGCCTTAAGATTTTGTCACACCCTGAATTTGTTTTATGAAGGTTACCACAAGATTCAACATGAACACACCAAGAAAGACAACTTTAAAATTATTGAGCCTCAGCCTTTTTTTCATTTTTCTCTCACTTAGAGTTTAACTTGCATGCTTCTTATTAGTCAATTTTAAGGCTAACATGCTTTAGAGCTGATAATATACTTTTGAGATGCAGCTGTTTAAATTAAAGAATTTAAGCAAGATTCATTTATCTTGGGACCTCTTGAGACCTTTAACATAGAATAATGAGAGGAAGTGGAACAGCTTACAGGTTAACTCAGCTCTGGTTACATTGATGGAGAACTAGATGGAAGAAACAGGAACGTTTCTACACTGTTGTGTGGATGTTTATTTTACTTAACTAACGTTAAAATGGAAAATACTGACTTATCTTTATAGTGAGTGTGTCTTGTTCTGTTCCCACTGTACGATTAATTTTACACATTAATAGTTCTTACAAACATTTTGGTTTTGATTAGAAATCCAGAAGAAGAGGAGTCATATGAGCACCTTGACATACTGGAAAAAGTCCTTCTCTGCACACACAGATGCTACTGAGATTGCTGCTGAGAAGAATAAAGAGTTCCTTCACCTTCCCTATTCAATTACACTAAGAGCCACATGGAAATGTAATTATCTGAGCAACAGTAAAAAACAACTGAACTGATAGAAAAAAAAAAGTATGTAAGTCAGTTGACACTTGTCTGTGAGGAGTCGGCATGAAAAACTGGAACTTCGATATCCTAAAGGGACAATGAAAAAGTTTCCACAGCAGAAGCTTCGGTTTGAGGGTTTGGGTTTTTCTCAGTATGAGGGAAAGAGAGGGCTTACAGTTTTACATTTCATTTAGTATTTTGATTTCAAGCAAAGACAACTTCCCTATTTAAAAGTGGAAAAGATCTGAGAGAACACCATATTTCTGAGCCACAGGCTGTCCTGATGGGACATGTCTGTCCACAGCATCTCCTATGTCTCTCCTGCAGCTGGTGAACAAATGTCCTTTGGCTGGTAGTAGTGGAAGCTTCTAAATGGACGGTTCCTATGAAAAAGTTTGCTTCCTGCTCTCCTACAAAACTCATACAGACTCCGACTGGCAGGACAGATGGAAGCTGCATTATCCCAGCTTTAAGGGTTGTCCCCCTGCACGGGTTTAATCTGTGCTGCTTTAACAATCTGCACATCGAACACAGGAGGCTGCGAAGCGTGACTGGATTTGCCCTTGGTTTTGATTTTGTCAGAGATCTGCCAATTAGGATTTGTTCCAACATAATGAAGTGGGATGTTGGCAAGATCTAATCTTTTATTGATCCCTGAGGCTTGGCAAAATAGAAACACAAAAAAAAATGAATGGAATACACTATACAGTCTCTTTGGATTTTCACTTGATGTTTATTTCTGTAAGTGCTTATTTTTTTTCTATATCTGCTTTCAGTTGTGCCTGATTATATCAAGCATCTTCTCATATCTGTCAGCTTGAACTGTACTTATTCCTCTTCATGAACCTGAAAAGCAATTGAGATAATATACAACTGTTAAAAATGGAAGTGTTGAGGGGGTTTTAGAGTAAATTCAGAACTAAATGACAAAAGCTTCTCTTCACTAATGCTGCTGCTCCCTGCTGTTACCAGTTTCTATCTGAAACAGACTAGCACCATCCTAGCCAACCTTTGCTGTCTTGCTTCAGCTAGCAATACAGGTTTCCTGTCCTCCCGCTAAAGTATATACCCCTTTGACAACAGATGACTTCTATACAACCCTGTTTCAGTTGATGGTGGTGTTCATTCTGAATCACACACACTTCCCAGAGTTTCTAGGAACATGGGTACTAGCAGCAGTAGACAAGGCATTTCTAATGCCACACGATTAAAGTAGTGTCTCCAGTGGAATAATTTAAAGACAAATATGTGGAATTTTTTTACTCTTAAAAGATGCAAAACTTCTTTTGCGCTTCAGTTACAGTACTGCTTCCATCAGATGTAAATGTGTGAGAGAGCAAATCTTCAGGCAATTTTAATGTAGCTCTGCTCTAGACAGCGGAGCTACAGTCATTTGTATCAGTCAAAGGTGACTTTATTAGTCCAATATAAAAGCAGAGTGTTTCCTCCCACAGAATGGTGGATACAGAAGAGAGAAGGAAGGTGTTGGGATCAAGTGTGATTAAAAATACCAAAATTATACAGAAAGGGGTTTTTTTCTGCGTTCTTGACTCAGGAGCTGTCACCACCATAAAATTTATATGAAGTTTAGCATGGCAGTTTGTGTTCCACTTGCAGATGAAATAGGTAAAGCAATGACCCAGCTCCTCTTTCTGTCGTTCCCACAAGTAACAACCCCACTCCTACCTGCCTTGGTTGCCAACAAGGCAAGCACAGATAAGCAAAGGTTCACTTTCAGTTCCAGACCAAGTCCTTAGGCACCTTTTAGTTTCATCGATACTATTCCACTACCATTCCGCTCAAGTGCAAAACCACAAATATATTTCTAATTACTAATCACTTCCCAGCACCTAAGTGACTAATCACTAACATTTTCTTTTCATCCAGCTTTTCAAATCAACACCAGTTCATTGAAAGAACAATGTTGAAATATCTGGCAATCTGCTAGTGCAGTAATCCCGAGGCTGTATTACACATATAGAAATCTACATCATCAGAGGGAGAAAAAGATGGAGCTTTTTAATATCCCTTGCAAAAAAATAACCAAAATCACCAGTTCTGGAAAATTCTGGCTATTGAGCACAGAGGTTAAATGACAACATCAAGAGGACAGAGAATTAATATTACGTAAGCATCAGATTGCTGTCCTAAAGGCTTACCTTAATGTTAAAATAAAGGGTAGACTGAAACTAAAAAAACGTAGTGAAGAAGAATTTATTCTAGTCCATGCTACTTTAAGAGATGTAACAGATCTATAGCATCCGCTACTGTGTATTAAACAGTCCCATTTCCCCGCTAACCATACCTTTTTCATCCCGATATCTCTTGACTTGCTCCTCAGCTTATTAACTTGTGATTCAGCTATTTCAGCCCGTTCTTCCGCGTCATCCAGATCATGTTGCTGCTTTCGGTACTTCGAAAGGTACAGATTGGCTTGAGCTTCCTGGTGAGAGAAAACAGCGCAGCTGATTTCCCCCTGTCGACATGAAACAAAGCTTTCCATTTCAAGTGGGATGGAAAGTGCTCAGCATGACTAGGTAACAGCTGGATGGGAACCAGTGGCCTCCTGGAGAACTGAGATTGTTGTTTTATGAAGTTAGTGTTTCCAGTGGCACTCTCCATGTTAAATGAACTGTGAGGTTCTCCACACGCCTTGAGGGACTAGGAGGAAAAAAGTATTTTCTGTTCCTTCCCTTCTCCCACTCCCTTGCAAATTATACTGCAATCTTCAGATAAAATTGAATACCTTTTCTCAGTTATAATCAACACATACGCTACATATTTTATTTTATATATTATAAATACATTTGTACATACAGGGTTTATATGAATATAAATACAAATTTTAATACACATACAAAATGTGTATTTGTACTAAAAGCTTCTATGGATTAAAGATTGTGGGTTTAGAACAATAAATTCGTCAAAGGTAAAAAGGCCCACAAATAGTTACTTACAGCTTCCTCTGCTTGGTGTTTGTAGCTCTTCACTTTTAGTTGTAGCTTGTCAATCAGATCCTGCATCCTGGCCAGATTCTTCTTATCTTCTTCTGACTGCATCAAAACACCATTAATTGGGTTGACAGTGTAAAAAGGCCTAAAGCATCTCCCACAATACAATAGGTATGGGTGACATATATATTATTTTAGAAACGTATAGTTCAAAATACAAACAAGCCATGTTGTGATTGACCTGTGTACAGATGAGAAAAATTTCTATGCGTTGATTGAAGATGTATGTAAGCCTGGAGGCTGAGGACTAAAAGAGAGTACCCTCCCCATTTATGTATATATATGTAAAGATAGATACATATAAACACAGATGTATATGTGCACACACTTTCAGAGGTATACATGTACATACATACACAGAGAGTTCCTCGTGCAGGGGTGAGGAGCACTCTTGTCATTGTAAAGTGTGCCATTATTTCATGAAACAGATTTATGGGGTGGGCCTAAAAATATGTAATTTGCATGTTTGAAAGTCTGGTTTAGAGGTAGTTCTGTCCATGTTTAAGCTGTCACAGTCTATAAGAAGAAGGACCAGCTAATTCTGCCTGTGGACTGTATCCTAAGAAAACAACCTTCAGCCTCAGCATACAAAAGTTGAAGTAAAACAACAGGTAGGAGGCTAAATAATCTCCTAAAGCAGATGGATGGGATTATCTTATTAGGAATGCTGTTGAAAGCAAAAGGATTGGTGCTCTGCGCCGAAGACCTTTTTGAAAGGCAAGCAGCGACAGCAGCTGTGAGCAAACTGGTGGGAGGCTCAAGACTGGAGCGTGCTGCTCAGCAATAGGTGACAGAGCCCTGGGACCGGGTAACCCTACACTGAACGGTGCGTTAGAGCCAACGGAATCCTGCTGGCTCTTTTTAGCAACACCAGCACAGCTGAGAGGCAGCTGGGCTCTTTCTTCTCTTGCAGCGAGGATAGTCATGTAAGCCTGCTCCATATTAATACTGTGCTAAAACCGTCCAAATCCCAACAGCAGAGGCTTTCTGACATTAGTCACAATGAATCAGGCAAGATGATGGTAGCCCTCAGGAGATGTTCCTCCTATCCCTAAAGCTTCATGCTATCAGAAAGCTCTAGGCAATGCCATCCTTCATCCTTCGCTGAAACACTGAGGCAACTTAAGACACTGTTTGGGAGAACACATTTCTTTGCAGTGACCTAGTGGCTACTACAGTCCTCAGCATACTTGGTAAGTCAGCTCTTTTATGCGTCTCTCAAACTTGCGGGCTCCCTTTTGGGCATCCGAATTGCGACGGAGTTCAGACTCAAGTTCATTCTCCAGCTCACGAACCTGCAAAACCAAGGAAAACCCTTGTCATTATTCTACGTATATATAAAGCAGCATATAATTTGGTTCACAGTTCAAGAAATGCTAATTTTCTCAGCATTTGCATAGTGCTGAACTTCAGGAACAGATCAAAATGTCATCTTTCCATTCTGCTTTTTCATAAATGCATTTAAGCTGCACCATCAGTCAAAGGTACAGACATTTGCAAAGGCCAAAAAAGTTTAACTGAAGCAAGCATTGGAGAGGCTTTTGCTGGTTTTAGATGTTCGGGATTTAAAAATTTTTTCTTTTTTAATGAAGGGCTTGGTCATCTGCTGTGCTACAACAGCTCATTGTAGCTGGATGATGAAGGGGAAGCACGCCTCCAAGGACTGCTCACCTGCATTTCGTGAAACAGAGGAAAGCGTTCATAGTATCCCTTATTGGTGTTTACGAACTTATCAGGCAGCCCTAGGGTACCTACTTGGTCCCAGTTCTGTAAGCAGGAGACAGTCGTTCGAAGTTGGATCACAAACTTACCCTGGATTCCAGTTTCTGGATCTGCTTCTTGCCACCTTTCAGGGCTATTTGTTCTGCTTCATCCAGTCGCTTCTGGAGGTCTTTAATGGTTTGCTCCATGTTCTTCTTCATTCTCTCTAAGTGAGCACTAGTATCCTGCTCCTTTTTAAGCTCCTCAGCCATCATTGCTGCCTGAAAAACAACCACATTTTACAGCAGCTCTCTCATGCTATTGGATTATGTCTCAGAAGAAATGATGGAAAATCGATCTTGGGTTATCCCCCCTGTTTGTACCATTTGCTCTATCCAGAGCTCCAGAGAATATCTTGTGTGTGCATATCTTGCATGGACAGAGAAAACGCAAGGACAAGATAGCCTTGGAGGCCTGACGCCTTGTTTTCCTCCCTCTTCTCATGCTGTAATTTGATCTCCCCCCCCTTTTTTTTTAGTATCTGTGTTACATCATGTCCTCATTTATAAAGCCTACAAGTAAGCCTGTGCCACTCATTACAGACATTTTGCTTAGAACTTTTTCAAAATCTAATCTTGGTGTTTGGAGCTCTTGAAAGGTAGTAGCTTAAAACAACTGGCAGACAAATTTCCCTGCACAGCCATAGACGAGAGCTGCCTGAGCGGCTGGGACAGCAGAGCAGTTTCTGCAGTCTGTGCTGGGATAGGAAGCTCAGTCTCAACATCTTACATAGTCCCTGGCCGTTCTGTAAGGCAGGTAACAAGGGGGCCAGTTAGCTTGTTCCTGCTTTGATGCTTGTGCCTGCCAGCAAGAGCCAGTTACAGATTTTGTACCCATCACTGAGCAGTCATCAGAAGACAGCAGTCACTGCAATCCAGGCTGGAGCTGAATCAAGGACAATCAACATCTGCTCTCTGGCAGGCAGTAACAGTGCTGTCAGCTGAGAAGCAGTAAAGACCATGGTACAGGAATAGCTTTGTCCCAGCACTCCAGACATGTAACGCACAGAAACCTCTAGTTTTTTAGCTTTCATTTTATCTGTTGGTAATGCGATACATCAGCTGAACTCCGAAGACATGGATTTCTCCGTGTCTGTGGGAAATGAAATTATACCTGCCCAAATTATGTCTTCTCTAGAGGAAAAATATACTCCATCTCTCCTCCTGGGATCTTAGGCCTCATGTTTTTCCAGTAGACACATAATTATAGTGTACCTTGTTCAGGATTCAGTAATTTTGTTTCTCACATCAGATTCTATGTACACCAGGAGACCAATTGGCACTAGTTCAGTTTGAAGTGGTTTGGCCAGCCCAGGTGTATGATTTACCTGATTCAAAGGTGAAGTGACCTGAGACTTTGAGGATCAGTGGCAATTGCATTCTTGAGGGAAAAAAATAAACAAACGCTAACAAAACAACCAAACCCCAAACATCAGGAAGAGGTCCTTCCCCTCTTTTTACCTCTAGCCTGTTTTATTTTGTAGTTTCATCAGTTACTTCCAGATAACCGTGGAGCGCTTTGTATGTAGGAGCTTTGTAACAAGCACAGAAATGGTGACCTAGGAAATACTTATTTGGTTATCCTAAGACACTGCGGTATTGAAAAGAAGTGAGCAAAGAACCAGCCTACTTACATCTGTGATTGCTTTCTTGGCTTTTTCCTCTGCGTTCCGGCACTCCTGGATTGATTCCTCCACTTCATTCTGCATCTGGGAAATGTCACCCTCCAGCTTCTTCTTTTGATTGATCAGGCTTGTGTTCTTTTATTTTTAGGAACAGTGGAAAAGGAGGAAGAGGGATGATTAGAGATACAACTTCTATAAATACCGTAGCACACCATGGCTTACTGATTTTTGCAACTCCTGGGTTACACAGAGCAATATTTGGGAAGGGAGACCCAGGTACATGATAATGGCTGGCCTTTACTACATAGCTTAGCTTCAGATTGAGGAAATATTAAAAATACTCTCAAAGCTGTAAATATTCAGGGTTTTGTTTAGATGAAATAATAAGCAAGAGGCTGAAATAGAAGAATAAGCCAGTTCATTTTTGAAAACTAACGATCCATAATCAGTCAACATGGTGATTAAAACAGAAGCCCCATGGCATCATGGGCTGGAGGAAACATTGTAAAACATCAGCAGCCTGTAGCACATTTTCATTTCCTTCTGACTTAATTATTTGGTGAAGAGAAGCTTTGGTTTCGTAGCAAAAATGCTGGTGAGTCAGGACATGCCCCTCCATGGCCCTGTCAAAACTGCAGTGTCCATCGTGACAAAGTCCAAAGGCCTGTATTAATGAAGACCTGTAACGGTAGAGAACACTTTGCTGCGGGGTAGTTTCCTGCCCTGCACAGTACACCTACTGTTAGAACCCAGCCTCTGTGGGTTTCATTGCTGAATAACTTCAATGCCCTGAAGCAACGCCACTCCAAAGACATGCCGCACCATCCCAGCCACAGCTTAACTACAGCAGGAAACTGGTTTTACAGCACAGAATGAGGAAAGAAATAAAATTTACTGTTGTTATCTTCCATCATCACTTTTTTCTGGAAACTGTTTAAGGCAGTTGGATGAATCACCAATTCCAGCTAACTTGAAGGGAGTGAAGTGGCATATCTACAGAGTGACTTACCTCCTCTCCCTCATTTTCTCCCCTGAAGGAGGGCAAGGTGTGTCTGAGTTATGACAGCCATGGACAAACAGTGTCAGTGCTTAATAGGTGGGTCTCAGTTTAACCCAGTGAGGGAAAGAGCACAGAAAAAGCCAACCTGTGTGTGAAGCAGGTTCACACGTTCAGTGGCTTCCAGCAGTTCATGTTCTGCCAGCTTCCTCGCCCGTTCCGTCTGGTCCAGCAAAGCCCTCAGCTCATCCAGCTCTGACTGGAGAAGATTGTTCCTCCTGTCAGAGACTGCCAGCTGCTCTTTCAGATCTTCATTCAAGTGTCCCGAGTCATCCAGCTGCACCTGAAGCTCCTATAATGAAACAGATGTTTGGGTTTTTCACCAGTGCAACTCCATTTCAAGCTGCTGTACTTACATAAGAGGATGCCAGATTGCAGAGGTTCATAGAATCATTAAGGTAGAAAAAGACCTCTAAGATCATCAAGTCGAACCGTCAACCCAACACCACCATACCTACTAAACCACATCCCAAAGCACCATGTCTATGTGTTTTTTGAACACCTCCAGGGATGGTGACTCCACCACTTCCCTGGTTGTATGGGGCCCACCTCAATAATTTCAGTGCTTCTTTATTGGAGAAAGGCTTCCTCCACACTGCAGCCTGAATAGGTTTTGTGCTACGTGGTGCGCAACAGGGGAAAACCCTGTGTGTTCAAATCTGTCAGAGCTGGCGGTTCTGCCTGAGGCAGAACTAGCTGCTTAGTTGTGGGAGAGGTGATGACTTAAGAAGTAATGTGGGGTTTTTTTTAAGCTATTACAAATTCTGAAGCAAACAACCAAGCTGAATAAACACACACTCACTGTACTCCAGCCAACTGACTTGCTCTCCACTTTTAAAGGACTTGCAAGCTCACAAGAAGACCACAGATTTTCCGTTCTTCGTACTGTAACTTTCTGCCCCTGCAGGAGGCTGTAGCCAGCCAGGGTTTTATGACTGGATCTCACCCAGCTTGTATGCAAGTCTTGGAAGAAATCCATATTTTGATATTCTCTTACACTAGACGCGATCACTAAGGGTTTTCCCTGCACATCACTGGGAGTAGCTTCTCTCTTAATTACCCTCACCACTGCTGTTTTGCTCTGTGCTCATGAAACGTAGCCCGCACCTACCACTGGGTGCTTGGGACTGGCAGCTCTCAGAGTACCTTTATTTGTGTCTGCAAGACACGTGCTGACTTTGTTGCTTCTGCAGCATGCCTGTTAGCATGGCTGAGCTGGATCTCCATCTCGTTGAGGTCCCCTTCCATCTTCTTCTTGAGCCGGATGGCCTCATTTCTGCTCCGGGCTTCAGAATCGAGAGTAGACTGCAGTGAATCTATGGAGCGTTGCTGATTTCTCCTGATTATGGAATAATGTAAAAAGAAGGTGAAGGGTGAATGTAGTAATTTTCCTCTCTGCACAGGAACGTAGAACTACATGCAACAGTGTCTCATTTCCAGAAATAGTAGATTTCTGAATGACACACATAGCACAGTTTTCTAGTGCCTCACTGCCATCTAACTGGATGGTGCACTTCCTGATCTGTGACCACCAATAACACCCTTCTGCGTTTCCTTTGGCAATACTGGAGCAAGGAGTTCTCTCAGATCTCTTGTAAACTCTAGCAAGTACAGGTTTGAACCTAACAAGAAGCACTTCAAGCTTAGCAGTCACTCACCAAGATATTTACTGAATCATTTACTGGCATGTTTTATACCTCAGCCTTTTTATGAAGGCATTAGTGGAGAGGATTAATCAAACTGAAGGTAGGCAGCTACATTCCAAGCTAATTACTCTGGGCACTCTCTATAGTAAATGGAGTGTGTAAGCTACAATTTATTGTGTCTTAAAGTAGATGTTGAAACACATTTCTTATGCTCAATTATAGGGGGAATAATTCAGGAATTTAAATCTGTGTTATGAACATCTAAAGTTAGAAGAGATTAAGCCCACCTTAATTAACAGCATGGTCCCCGTGTGAAAGGCAGCTTAGTGCCAATTTAAAGATCACAAACCAGATACAGACAGGTGGTTAATTTTCTTGACTCTATAACAGTGAAGTCCTACAATGACAGTTTTGCTCTCTTACAAGGAGAAGGTAACTCAAAGCACAGAATATTACTCACACAAGGAAACATTTATCTCACTGCTGGCCAAGTTCTGCTGAAAGTGTAGGAGTTTTGGGAAATCACCGAGTCAACAAGGAAAACCTTGAGGGCCTTATTGCTTCAGCAAGGTGTTGAACTCTGCCCTAGATGCCCAGGGAACAGCACAGCATGTCTGCTGAACAACTTAGCAGCGAAACACTCATAAGGAAGTTGAGACAGAAGGCACTGATTAGATAGCTTGTCTCAAGATCTCTGTAATCCAGACATCTGCAGCATATCAGCAGATAGTATCTGAAAAGTCCAAAACATTCTTGGTTTTGAAACGATTAATGTATCATTCCTTATACCTAGGCTGGCCAAGATGGGCCTTGGACTTCCCCTTTCCTACGCTTTAGCCTCCCAACAAACGACGACATGGTTCCTGGATTAATAGCACTGTAACACTGACTAATTCAAGGCCAGAGTTTTCTGAAGGACTGCACACACACACATTGCTGAAAATCTGGCCCAGCATAGCATCATTTTAAGAAAGTTACTCTTCATCCTAGCATTTGTGCTGGGTGGGAGGGGAGCCACAGAAGATATCATCCTCCTGTCATCTAATTGCTTTCCATTTTTCCTGTTTATCCCTTTCACCTTCAAGCTCCTCTCCTTTTATGTTCATACTTTATGAACCTCTGCAATTCTCACTGCTTACCCACACGGTGTACACATAACGACAATCTCCTCACATCCTCCCACAACCAGTGTAGCTATAACTACATAAAATAACTAATTGCTTTCCATTTTTCCTGTTTATCCCTTTCACCTGCAAGCTCCTTTCCTTTTATGTTCATGCTTTCTGATCCTCTGCAATTCTCACTGCTTACCCACATGGTGTACACATAACGACAATCTCCTCACATCCTCCTGCAACCAGTGTAGCTATAACTGCATAAACTAACTGAATGCAGAGGTAAAGATTGCCTTCAGATAGCATGGGTTTGAGCACCACTGAGGCAGTATTGCTGATTTTTCCTGTGGCTCCCCTTGGGAGGCAGCCATCCTAGAGGATTAGGAGAATGCAGCTCCATACTGTAAACTTACAGGCTTAGCAGCCCTTGGTCTGCTGTGACTTTGGTTGTGCCAGTCAACTGTGTTACAGCTGCCATGTGATATGTATGATGGGCTCATGTGTATGCTGGCAGAGACTGAACTGACAGGAATATTTGAACTAAGAAATGGTAATGTGGTATGACTACCCTTTGCCAAATGATCAGAGCTGTTTTGGTTTCTGGTACAGACAGTATCTCCTTGTGCTGGCACAACTAGATGTGGTGCATTTGACTGGCTTGGGTCTTGAGAATATTTCTGGTCTTCTGAGATTTTCCCCTTAAAAAAAACATCTTGTTTCCTGCACAGTACCTTATATTTTCCATTTCTTCATCCTTTTCTGTCAGTTTCCTTTCAAAGTCTGCTTTAAGCTGAGAAAGTTCAAGCTGAAAACGAAGGGTCTTGCTTTCTTCATGCTCCAAAGCTCCCTGAAATAGAAAGCACCAGAGCTTGCAGGCCAGGAGCTGCTATTTTTTTTTAAATCACAAACCACTGCATAAAGATGATCCCATCACACTTTTCTTCCCATTCCCAATAGCACTGTTTTCTCCCTGTCTCTCTCTCTAGGCGAGGACATGAGCAGCTTCTATGGCAAAACAATGTGTTTATTTGCCTTCTAATGCAACTTGGCAGCTGGAAAACTGAGCAGCAAGCTCCTCAGAGGACAAATTGTCAAGCAGACCGTGGCTCAAAAAAAAAATCTTAGGCCCTGCCTGCATGGTTTTGATATCAGGAGACGTTCCCCACTCTGCACCCCTGTACAGACACCCTCTGGAAATTCATGGGCTTGTAAGGGATAGGCAAAAGCTAAAGCAAGATAATTTTTGGGAGGGTGAAGGGGTCCACACATTCACCAGCTCACAAAGATCTCTCCAAATCATGAAGTGTTGAAAGCCTCCCATTAGACAATCTTATTAGGCAATATGACTTCAAGGAAAGAAATCACAGACATCAGCTCTATATGACAAAATGCAAAAATACTCTGTCTGCGCTTTCCAAGTAACATGAAGACAACTCTAAGAAACAAAGGAGATTTGTTCTTATGTCTTTACCCTTACATTTCTCTGATATGGAAGTCAAGAACTAAGCTGACAACAGCCCGTAGTGAAATAACAGGGCCTCTGACTTCCAGGTCTTGCATGAACCAAGTTTGGTGGCATTCTGACTCCCTGCTGCTCGCATTGAACAGGGAAGGGAAACAGAACTGAACACCATGTATTTTGGAAGTGGTCCCTGAAGGGTAGAATTGCACAGGCTTAGCTATGCTTCCCATGAGAGATGATAGAAACACAATGGAGGTTCTGAAGACAAAGCTGTACAAAATCTTTGCTAATCTCCAGCCATCATGCAGCAGCTACAGGTCAATTGAATGCACACTTCACGCCAAGGAGCCACAATGTATTAATGGGAACAGCACACAGGAGTTCTGTGTCACCAGTGGTGACTGCTGGAGATCCAAACTCACAAGCAAGGCAAAAAATCTGCATTAACCCATTTCTTTCACAATTAAAATACATCACCACTTTACTTTCATTAGTTCCTAATTTCACTGAGCTTTAGGAAGATGTTCCACACAGTCCAGGAAAGTAAAGCGTGCCCCTTAGATCCCTCAAGAACTGATGTATTCTTTCTAGTGTGAGAAGTTTATTGACAGAGCATGTAATCACTCTCCACATCTCAGAGCTGTGGAAGAAAGACATGCTCTTTCCTCTGCTCTTATCATGACACCTGTTTGTTTGGCTGTGAAATCCCTGCAAAGTGTAAAGCATCCTGTAACAGACAAAAGAAGTTTCACAGCATTGAAGGTATTAACGGATCCCTGTCACTGGGTGATGTTCATTTTAGCAGATATTATTTAGAGTACAATTCAAAAGAAATGCAGCCTTCACTAAAAATCCCTTGCTATGTTCTGCGTTACTTCTAGCCAGCAACACCTAGACCACTTCCTAGCTCTGCAATGCACCACACTCCCCAAAAACCTGACAACCCAGCCCTATGAGTGAAAAACCGGGATTTCCAGTCAGCTTGTTCATTTGTTTCTGGAAACGGGGATGAGGCATCCCTCTTGGGTACGTGCATACTTGTCGCTGTCGAAATTAATGCAGTGATGCTAAGTGTCTTTACCAAACTTGTATAGGAGTCAAAGATTTTTTTAAATGGTCTGTTTTCATTTGGTTTCTGAGACTGCTGCCATTTTTTTTAAGCGGGCTGCAGTATGCAACACAATATCTAAGACCTTATAAAATTTAGAGTCATCAGGAGGCTTATCTTCTTATTCTCAAAAACAAGAAATGGTGACTTTGCTGTTGGGAACTAAACACTAGAAATACCTGATAAAATAGTATAAGACCATAATTCTGAGCAGATCCTGCTTCCTGAAAGACTGAAATATTCTATGCTGAAGTGAGTGAGAAGGGCTGGATTTTCAGGAGGTGGGCAGAAGATTTCTGAGCTTCCTGAAAGGGGAAAAAAGAAACCAACCCAACAACAAAAACCCAAAATCTACAAGTCACCTCCTTTGAAAGGGCCTGCATTTGAGTATCTTAGAGCTGACATCTCCAGAAGTTACCAGTCACTCTTGAAAACACTGGCTAGCAAGCCCAGAGGAGCTGGCTGCGGAGAGGTTGTACTTGCTAACAATCAGCACATTGGCTGTGTTGCTGAGAGGATGAAAAAGGAAGGAAAATCATGATAAAGCCACGCTTTTCTTTACCTTTGAGCTTCCTTTGCTTACCTCTGCTTCTTCCAGAGCCAGCTGAACTTCTGACTTCTCTTGTTCAACCTGTTTCTTGATTTTTTCTATTTCATGGAGGTTCTTGTTTCCTTCGCTAATCTGATTGGTCAGATCAGAAATCTCCTCTGAATCAAAAAAGGACAAATGGATTTAGCAATCAGAGTGTCCCAAAGATAATGCAATTCTTGGAGCATGAATACAGGACCTGTACCTCAAACTACTACCGCAAGGGCTTGTCTCTACACAAGCGCTGCCTTGCTTTCAATTGCAGCAGCTTCTTTTACCTGACCAACTTGAAGGCACAGACTTTCTTGTAAAAGCTTTTTGAAGCGGTCATAGCAGTTTAGTTTTTATCTGCGATCTGCAGGCTAGCACCACTGTGCTCTACTTTGGGAGCTGTGTAAGCTTCATCTGCTGCACCTCTGCCATCTTTCTTGTTCCTCCCCAGAGACTGGCACCGCTGCCAGTGAGCTCCATTGACAAGTGAGCAAAGGGAAACCTGCTCTCCTCTGGCCATACCAATTTCTACATTTAAGACATTCATTGTCAGCATCAGTCAGCGTGTCCAGACACATCAGAAAGCTAGTCTCAAGGATGAGAGAAATGCCTTTCCTTCCAGCTGTCCACTGGTGTGGCTCTCACACTGGATGTGGGCCCTGAATGAAGCCTACCTTGGAGGTTCTTGTTTTCCCTTTTCAGCGTCTCCAGATGGTCTAGCGTCTCCTCGTAGGCATTCTTCAGCTTGAAGAGTTCGGTACTGAGGCCACGGGCCTCCTTCTGGGAAGCCTCCAGCTCAGCCTGTGACTCTTCGTACTTCTGCTTCCAGTCATTGATGATCTTGTCAAACCCACGCTGCTTCTTGTCCAGGGAGGCAGCTGCCGAGTTGGCCTTCTCCAGGTCGATCATCATGTCTTCCAGCTCGTTCTGCAGCCTGTGCTTTGTCTTTTCCAGAGAAGAGCACTTGGCATTAGCTGCCTCAATTGCTTCCTCAGCTTCTTGCAGGCGAGCAGCAAGCTTCTTCCTAACAGGTGGGAAGAGACAGTAAAATAACCGAATGCCACCACTGCCATGTTATCCAGAAAAACTGACACCAAAGCAGCATCTCAATAAATCAGTTTTGAAAGGAAGGGGAAATCAAGCTTATAGAGAGAAGGGACTGTGATAGGCAAAAAACCAGCTTAAAGTATGGATGCTGACATGTGGCAGATAATTTTGTGCATGTGTGTGCGTAAATATTTGAAACTGAACTTTTGAACTCTCAAGCAGCAGCTTGTTACTTGCTAGCTGTAACCAGTATGGGCTGGTTGTAAATTTTGATAGGACCCGGTCTAAATGAAAATGTCATGTTCCTCCAATGAAGAGATATGAAACAGAACCACCCGTTACGAGGCTGGTCACACCTTGGGCTTTTGCCATAGCCTATTTAGATTGGGAAAACAGGGGGCTGGGAGTCCCAGCAAGAAGAGATCCTGGAAAGAAAGGACAGCCCAGACAGAAGAACATGAAGATGCTAGATGGAGTAAATATACTGGAAGTGGAGGAAGATCCTGAAGATCAGAAATGCGTGGAGGCAGATGCTGGAGGCGCTTAGAGACCTTGCCCAATAAAGCCCAAGACTGTTAACTGGGAGCAGCTGCACAGCACAAGCCAACATGGCTTGCTGCCCTACCTTCCCATGGCAGCCATCATCTCCCTGCTAGGAAGGGAAGTCAAGACTGAGGGAACTTAGCACTGGGCTGGGGCAAAGCAGGAGAGTGTGTGAGATAACCAAATAGGGTAATCTAATCTTCTAAGTTCTTAAATAAACCCCAGTATCCACGTACACTACCCCATGGGCAAGGATTCCACAGAAACATTGACCTGCTCAAGCAATGAAAAGAACAGAAGAAGGACATCCACAAATGACAGCAATGAGCCAGAAGGATTTTTCCAGCCAGGTTGCCCTGTTTCCTTAGTGCTATAACAAGTCCCAGGGAGCACAATTCTGCCAGCCAAGGGCACAATGAAGCCCACATAACCCACTCACTTGGCATCTTCCAGTTCCTCAGTTCTCTGAATGGCGTCCGTCTCATACTTTGTTCTCCACTGTGCCACTTCTGCATTTCCCTTGGAGAGAGCCCGCTGCAGCTCTGCCTTGGCTTCTTGTTCCTCCTCATACTGCTCCCTCAAGAGATCACAGTCATGCCTGGCCGCTTGTAGGGCGTGAGCCAGGGCATTTTTGGACTGCAGGGATAGAAAGGCACAGCATTGAAGGGTTACCTACAGCAAAACCCAAACGAAGAGCCCCTAGAAATTCAAATGGAGGCTTAAGCCTTTTTTTTCTTTTTTGCCTCTGGCTGTGACAGTCCAGGTCAAGTGAAGTAAGAAGTGTTTGAAGTCATCTGTAACTGGTGTCATGCTGAAGAAGATGTCAAGACTGATGATAATCTATATAACCTTTGGAGAAGCATCCAAACTTTTAAGATGTGAGGTCTGAGATTTTGTCTATCCTACTGGCTAACTTTTATTTAACAATTATGGAAGATGATTATTTTCCCAAACTCTTCTTCTGTGACTTGCCTCAGTCTGGGGCAATTACAAGAAGCATTCTCACTCCTATGTCTCGTTTCAGCTTTTATCCAGGCTACAAATGATCATGAACAGTTTTCCACATTCCATCTCAATGAATGGGACACAGTCAAAGCATTACCTTGGTTTCCTCTTCTAGCTGTCTCCTAAGTTCTTCAATCTGTTGTGTAAATGATGTTTTCCCCCGGGACAGCTGACTTATCAGTGACTCCTTCTCTTCAAGTTGTCTTATAAATTCACCTGCCACACAATTTAACCAAAAAAAGGTAAGATAATGAAATAATACAGTACCAGCCAAAATCAAAGTCCTACCTGTGCAATTCTGCTGAGGAAAATAGCCAACAATGATTACAGCTGACCTTTTGTGAAGCTTCTGCCAAAACTGTAACCATCAGACACTTCATTAGGATAGTTTTCCTTAGTTTTTTGTTCGTTTGTTTGGCGCTTTTTTTGGTGGGTTTTGTGGTTTGGGATTTTTTAATTATTTTTCTGTACTGCCAATACTTTGATTCATTAATTTTAGTTCAGTTCATGGATCAGACTAAACTGATGCTTACTTTCACGTGCAGTTGTAGCTGGTTTTGTTTATACTTTTCTTCACTACTTTACATTGCTTTTCCGCAGACAACTTCTCAAAGGGCTGCAAAGCACCCTGAGAACATCAGAAAGACCAGCATATGGAACAGAGGGATACATAAGGAAAACTTCATTTATCACAAGAAGCGCATCGCTGCAGTCTTGAAACTGTAGCCTAGTAGGAGCACATAGAACTAACAAGAAAACACACAGGGAATGAAAAATATGTCTTTGAAAATACACAGAACAGTGGTATCTGATGAGGATGCAGAGAATAAATAGTACTACTCTGCCTGAAAAGGTAGCGAGCACTAAGAGGATATTTGGTATTTTTGGTTGGATATGAGCGTCTTTTAGAATGCAATGCCCGAGGTCATGCTGGTGAAGATGGTATTCACTCAGACAGCAGTAGTATGCCAACTCCTTCATCTTCCCTCTAGCATTTCAAGATGGATGTACACGTCCTTGTTCCTGAAACTGGGTACCTAGCCAGTACATCCATTTCAGCTCATAAGGTGGTATCACAGCATGCTGGTAAATAGAGTTACAGGTTTGTTTTAAAAGCCAATCCAAGGCAAGGTCCCCCCCACCAAGGTTATAAAAATATTGAAGACAGGAATGTCAAAAGATGCAAAGCTGCTGCTCCATTCAGCAATCCTAATCTAGCCACCTTCAGAGCAGATTCCATTGCACAATACATCTCACCTAAGAAGTGCTGACACACACCTGACAAATTACTGGGAAACAGTCTATCTGGGCTGAACATACACATACCATTCTCGCTCTGGAGTTTTGCCTTGTGAGTAGTGAGGTCATTCATGACGCGAGTCATTTCATCCAGTTTCGTTTTTGTCTCATTCAGATGGTCTTCATAAGTGCGACAAAGCTTTTCTGCATTCGCCTAAGGGGAATCAGGAGACAAGACAAAGCTGTGGCCTCCAGGCAGCCATTTGGAAGCTGTAGCCTTTCAAATGTATCCTTTTTTTTGTTTGTCTTTCAGAGAAATGTCAGGCAAACACAAATCCTACAGCAGCAGAGCAGGCAATAGTAGCCCTGTGTGTACAGTCCCAGGCCAGGAGTCTACCCATCAGACCACCTTCCCCATCTGCTTTCCCTGAACTGCATTCTGAATGGAAGCACCAGCGTAAAAAGACTCGGCAAGAACTTCAAAAGTAATAACATGCCTATGAATTTCAGGCATAGCCTCCTCATAATTGCTAGATGTGAAAATCACCTCCAATGAAAATTGCTTTACTGATTCTGCTTTAATTGCTGTTTATCATAAATTGAGTTTGATGACAGCTTTCTAATGCTCAGAATACTGAAACTTCTCTTCTTTACTTGTACTGAAAGAACTCTTTGGAGTGCTCTGAAAGCTACCAAGACTATCTACTCAGGAAACAGAATCCACAATTCAGCCGTAGAAGCAAAAATGCACATGATGGTCATGCAAGCCTTTGCTTTGCACGTCTTGCTAACATGGGTCAAAACTGTACACCAAGGGCAGGATCTGGCAGGATTCTACTTCAGATGGGAGACATCCAGCCTTGGATGGCACCACCCCAGTCATCAGCAGCCTGGGGGAGCACAATTTAAGTGACACAGTTTTGTGCTCTGAGATATATGGATAAAAAATGTGCCTGGGACTGGGGATGCACTATGTGTTTTAGACAGGCTATCTTAATTGCTGTCTCATCTCCAGGTAAGAAAGGTCATACCACCAGCTGGGGAAGAGGGGACACTGTGCACATAAGCACTCTCAGACTGCAAGACACCATCTTCTAAAACACTCCAGCCCTACCTGTTGTCCTGGGAAACCTTCAGGCCAGCCTTAGCTACCCATGACCTTTGGGAGTTCAGAAAGCCAAAGGACCCTTACTTTTCCCTTGACCATCTGCTCCATGTTGGATGACAGATCATCCACTTCCATCTTCAGCTCACTTTTCTCCTTTTCCAGTTTCTGCTTGACTCGCTGCAGGTTGTCCAGTTGCTCCCCCATCTCAGCCACACTGTCTGCATGCTTCTTCCTCAGGGTGGCGGCTGTGGCTTCATAGTGCAGTGTGGCCTCCTCGAGGTCCCGCCGCAGCTTCAGAAACTCTGCCTCACGTTTCTTGTTCATCTCCAGCTGGGCAGCTGTGGCTCCTCCAGCTTCCTCAAGTCGCTCACTTAATTCCTCCAACTCTCGGGCCAAATCTGATCTCTGCTTTTCCACCTTGGCTCGAGCAGCTCTTTCTGCTTCCAACTCCTCTTCCAGTTCTTCTATACGAGCCTACCAAAGAGACACGAGCACCTTTGGGTCACCTTCATGATGATTCCCATCAGAAGACCACGAAGCACCTTACAAATTCTTAAACCCTCTGCCAGCCCACACTTTACAACACAGGTGGAAGAACAGCAGTTATAGGACTTGCGCATTTGTACCAGTAAATCAGATGTTGAGCTAGAGCAAGGATGATAACTCACATCTTTCTCACAGTAGATTGCTCTACAAGCTCTAGTTCAAGACATTTAGGTCAAGTACTTTGACCTTGTATTCATATTACTTCACATTCAGCTGAAGTACGTGAGAGAAGTTACTTCATAGTAGGAGTAGCAGCAACAAATTGTCATTGAAGTGGAGTCTTTGTTCCCATTTTAAGAGCTCTGTGACTGAAGTAACTTCTCTCTAGGACTGTTAAGACAAGATTTCAAACATAACTGTAGAATTGCACGAATAACGAATATTCACTGGGAGCAGCCTTTTTTTTTAAAACAGTTATTTTGACCAACTTATGCTTCATGTCCAAGTTACGCAAATGTTCTTTATTTACAAAAAAACAGAGCTGATACTTTGGGTCAAGACATTTTGTTTGGACTGTGCTGACTTTCTTTGGCCTTTTCATTTCTGTCAAAAATTTCCTGTGCGTTTGAGCCCTCCCTCTAAATTTCAGATCCATGCTTATCACTGCTGAACTCCTGCCCAGCATCCACCCTCGACTCCATGGCTTGGCACAATATTATTTGCTTAAAATAAAACACCAGAGCCTTTCTGTCTTGCCTGAAACCACTAGCATTCTGTGGTCATACATCCTGCTACTGGGAAGGAACCACTGTAGAGGAGCATCCTGAGGGGAAAATGGATCAGTCTGGGAAGCTACGGAGTTGCACTGCTTTGGGTCTCAAAGCCGAGCTGCAGCTAGCTATGAAAAGTCTCTGTGAAGCCCTTCAGTGAGGCACAAAGATAAACTCATCCTAANGTATGTGAGAAAGAACCAAGCTGACCTGAAGTTCCTTGATCTTCTTCTGCAGCTGCATCACTATAGCTTGTTCATCTTCTATCTTGGAATTCAGCTGGCTCATTTCAAATTCTTTCCTGCCATGGAAAGGAAAGTTCTACTGTGACAATTTTCCCTGTAGCTTCAAGTTAGGCTTTTGCGATTCTTAAAGAGTTGTTCAATAAAAATTCTAACGTATCTAAAAATGAAAGCAATCCTCAGGTACTGCTATTTGCACAAAAACATATCTTCTTCTGAGCAGTGGTTTCCAAGTGAAGAGTCTGCATGCATTTGTACAATTATATTTCTGGTTCTTTGTGTCATACAAAAGTAGCATTATTTTTAGACTCGCTGGAAAAATATATTTAACAGTCTGTTCTTTCAATGACACTACCACAGCTTGTTAGGGTGAACAACTTCTTAGAGAATTCCTTCAGCCTTCTCCTCTAAGCAATGAAAAACATAACTAACTTATTTTTTTTTTTAAATGCTGCAAAGTGTAATGAATTCTAATGTTTCAGGTATACCGTGCACAAGAAAGAGTGATTTTCCCTCCCTCCTTGGCTACAAACTCTCTTCTTGTGAAATTTCCTTTTAGCCACTATCAGTGCAGGATGACACACCTGAAGGCTCTGAAATGACAGTGGTAATTTTGCTCCTTTTTTTTGTACAACAGAAACAGTTTCTTACTTCTTTAGCTTTTCTTCCATCTGGAGCTTGTCATTCTCCAAGTCCATGACACTCTCTTGGGTCAGCTTCAAATCCCCTTCCAGTTTGCGCTTTGCCCTTTCTAGATCCATCCTCACTTTCTTCTCCTGTTCAAGTGAGCCCTCAAGCTTTAGGAACAAAGTCATTTATTAAATATATTGACCACAGATGGTTTACAACAGACAGATGTATGCTAAGCCCAGCTTTGTGCTAAGCTCTAGCAAGTGGCGAAGCAAAAGTACTTAAGTTCAAGCATCCTATCTTACATTTTTTGTTTTCTAGCAGCCAGTGGGTGTACGGGCTAAAGAAATACAACATAAGAGCTAGCCCATGCTTTACATTTGTTCAAACATTACAGTTCTCTTAGCAGCAAAGTTTTGTTTGACTTCATGCTAGTTACACTGCAAATGCAAATGGAGTGGATTTTCCCTCATTATCGCACTCCTTTCAAAGGCTGAACTACACAGATAAGTTTTTGTAGCATTCCTGTAATTATACCTTTTGCAAACTGTACAAGGACTGCACTTCTAAATCCCTGATGATTTCTATAAGGACAGGAATGCATTTCAAAGCTTTGAAACATTTCAGACTTGTGAAAACTCTAGTGGTGGACAAACAAGCCTGGGGAAACATGAAGGCAGAGCCAGCTTACATCATCCACTTGCTGTTCCAGTTTCACTTTAGCTTTGCTCAGTGTGTTGACCTTGTCCTCCTCTGCTTGTAAGTCATCCAGAACTTGCTGATGAGCTTCCTGCAAGGACTTTTTCTCCTTAGTAAGTTTGCTGATATTCTCATCAAGAGTTGCCATTTCTTCTGTCAGATTTTTGACCTGTGTGAGAAAGGAAGATGTATTTGTAAGACTTTGACGCAAAGTATTATCACAACCTGGCTGAGATGACTGTCTGTACTGAATTTGTATGCAGCAAGAGATGCAAATAAAGGGTTCTCTCACCCCCCGGCCCCTTGTGGCTTTTTGAGTGAAATTGCCATCAAGGGAGCCAATGTGTGCCAGTTCTTGTTGTGGGTTTAGTACATTCTTTTGAATGTACTACATTATTTTCAGCGTCACTCTCATTGTGGTGGATGCCAGCTTCTGATTCTCTCTGGGAGAAGCAGGAGATGAGCTTTACGTTTACAGGCTCTAATAAAAAGAGCTGGAAGAACTCATGGTTACAGCAGAAAATTGTTTACTTTAAAATGCCCAAACTAGACATACTTCTTTAGCTGAACTGCAGCAAAACCTGCTTCAGAAAGAGGGAAACTTGGGCTCAGAGTTAACGCTTTTTCCCTCGTAAGGTCAAATAACTCCATATATACTCGTCCTTCAGTGTAGCCTGTATAACAGACTGTGTAAAAACATCAGAAGACCAGTAGCTCTTGTCGTAAAGGTAATCCATGCCCAAATTCTTTTGAATACATGGTGAAGGTCTAAAGGTTACCTTGTTTTCAGTAGCATGCTTCTCTTTCTCAACTTTTGCAAGAGTTATTTCAAGATCATCGATATCCTTCTTGAGCTCAGAGCATTCATCTTCCAACTTTCTCTTCTTCGAAGTCAGCTCAGAATTCATCTCTTCCTCGTCCTCAACCCGCTCCGTCAGTTCTTTGACTTTGGCCTCCAGCTGAATCTTGGATTTAATCAACAAGTCGCATCGTTCCTCAGCATCTGCCAGAGTGTCTTGCTCCTGGTGTGGCACAAGCAAGAGGACAACAATGACTGCCTGGCCTTATTTCTTCCTCACTTGTCCCCTTATCCTGTAAGTGGTGACAGAGCCTGATCCAACGCGACAGAGCAGCGTAAGGAAAATTTCCTACTCCTGATTTCAGAAGACAAGACCGACAAGTAATTAACGGAGCAAGATGAGACAATGGTGAGTATGACTAGTTACATATAAGACTACTTCCATATCTAACTGCCACGGACATTGCCTTGGACAGAACCTGTTAAGATTTTCATTGCTTGCCCACCTGGGTATGTGCTAGAACATGAGACTTTCTATCCGCTCTAATTTTTAGCAAGACTCTGATAAGACCAACAGCTTATTTTAACTGAATTGCATTAACACCCTGGTCTGCGAGTCTTTGAGTTTCAAAGAAAATCTAATAAATATATGAATATATGTGTCCACTCACAGCTTGGAGCTGGAGAAGCAAATCATTTTTTTCCTGAACCAAAGAGACTTGCTTTTCTTCAAGTTCCTTTCTCCTGGCTTCAGATTTTTCCAGGGCCTCCTTCAGTTTCAAGAACTCTTCTTTCATATTGGCCATCTCCTTTTCAGTTTCTGCAGACTTCAGAAGAGGTTTAATCTTAAAGAAGAGCTTCATCCAAGGCCAGTTCTTCACAGCCATAAAAGCGCGGATGTTCCACTGAATTACAAGAAGGGCGTCCCTGGTTTAAGAAGAAAACAAACAAAATTCCCTAAAGCTTAGCCTGAATTGAGAAAGTGAGAATTTTTTTCACTCTCAGTCAGGTTTATGGCTTTGTTCTTGATAATATTAGGAACTTGTACTAGGTTCCAAGACAGAGAAGAAACTTTCTCTTGATTTTCGGGGACATGAAAAATTTTCAAATCTCATTTTTACCAGAGCTGCAGGCAACTAATGTACAGTCGCTATTATTTTTATCATACATCCACTTTAAACCTTTAATTTAGGGTTAGCTATACCCTTAGGGACTGTAATAATGGCTCTATTCAACATATAATTAAATGATAATGACTATTATTCACTAAGATTTAAGGGGATGCCCTCATACCTGCGCTCCACTATCTTCTGAAACTCGATCCGCATCAGTCTGCCACGCGCTCTTGCCTGGATCATCGTTAAGATTTTCGCAAGTCTCTCATCCCTCATTTCTTCTAGATGGCCCAAGAGACCAGCCTTGAAGAACACCTGGTACATGCACAGATGTCATTTCAGCTTAACAAATTATTTTTATTCCAGATTTACACAGACCTTATTGAAATCATTCAGAAGAATGGTATTTGTATTGACACATTATGAAGCAAAAGAGTAGAGAGGGCCAAATACCAGTTGCATCAGGGACTGCACTGTACAGTTCCAAAGTTTTTTTAAAACTGTGTCTCATCTCCCCGGTTTTGAATAGGCCAAACTTTTATTGCCACATTTTTATTGCCACATTACTTTTCAGCTGTGGCAGGGTTCAAAGCAGGCGAGCTGAATCACAACTTTCAGCTCTCAGATCCCTGCTAGTGGGATCATGTCATAATTGCACATGGCCTCATTTCAAAAGCTGCAGCTGATCATCTGGTCCATATATGTTTGAGTGTGCCGATATCATATTAAATAAACTGTTGTTTTACTGGGAGGCATGGAGCATCAGCTGCTGCTGTGTCCACCTGTAGTGTTGCTGTAATAAAAGCCTTGTGGGAGCTTGAGCCAGAGAAATAAAATTCCTCTACCACAGCTTAAATTAATATCACTTTGCTGCTATATTGCTGGTTCCTTGTATTATTAATTTTTCATTAATCACCACCACCACAAATTTCATAATGTCCTGTTCTGCAAATTAGATATCAGATCCATCACTCTTATCTTTACATAAGCAGTGATGATCTTTTCTGGTTACCTTGGTGTGTCCGAAACGATATTGGTTATGGTCAACATCTAAAGATGCCAGCAATTTTTCAGCAGCTTTTCTGCTATCCACAAACTTATCCTCTGGGATTGCACCTGGGTTCAGAATGCGGTACCTGTTAATAACAGATAAGCAATTAGGAAAATTGGCATAAATTCTGCTTCCTCCGCCTCCAAAACTTAAAAAAAATTAAAATTAAAAAAATCATGTAGGGTAATTTCCTACTTTGCATCTACACGGACACAAGCAAGAGCAGAATTCTGAACTTGAATGGAATTAAATACCTCAAATAAAAATGAGAAGACATGCTTTGCTTATTTTGACTGATGGGTTAGGACAGGAGAAAATACAGCTCTGCATTACCTTTGTTTAAAGTCAGCATAAAGCACCCTGTTTGGGAAACCTTTACGGCAAATGCGGATGCCTTCCAGGACACCATTACAGCGGAGCTGATGCAAGACAAGGAAAGCATCCATTTCACCTGCGGGGGAAAACAAGGCTAAATTAAATGGCGCTCCTCCACAGGGCTTAATCTTCATTTCACCAAGGGAATTGGACAAGGTGTCATCTCTTGAAAGAGCAAAACCATTGCAAAAGTTAGACAACACAGACAGTATTCAAGTACAATCTGGTGACTTGGAAGTAAGTATTGGAACAACAGAGTTCAAATATACTAAAATTTTAAGACTGCTGTGTTTTCCATACCTGGAGTTTTTGACTCATTGGGGATAATGCATCGTACAAAGTGAGGGGCTGTAGATCTTAGGTTAGTCATCAGCTTATTTAAATTTTCCTAGAACAGATGTAGTAAAAACACAATTAGGTTTAGCAGTTCAGTGGAATTCCAGTCACTTATTTCTTTGATTTATTGGTTGTTAAGTTTAAGGTGATCTCTCTAAGTTGTCTCCAACAAAATCATAAGGTTACCAAAATTATTACAGAGAAACCTGTTCAAATAAACCAAAGTGCAAATTAACTTTATTATAGGAATCCACACCAGTTTTAGCAAAGTTGTAAGAAAACACGTGTTTTACTTATGGCCCCAGAAATGTCAGAAACAAGATGAACAGCAAGCAAGATGCGGTATCACCCTGTGGAGAATTTCTGTAAAGCCAGCCACATTTTTGCCTAGTGACTTCCCCACTCAGTGAGGATAATTCACCTCTCCTGCCTGTTCCTCATAAAAGCTAGGTTTTTGTCCTCCTGGTCAAATGATTTTCCTTTATTGATCTTAATCAAAGACCTCCCAGGCAGGCAGCAAGCTAGCTTGGAAGCTGACCATTCAGTCCCTACCAGTGATCATCAAGCTCTGTGGAAAATTTTTTGTCTAGTAAGCAAAAATAGAGACAGTTAGAGGTGGAATATAATGTCATCAGCACAACTGTTCAAACTGAAAATTTCTCATACACCAGTCAGAACGATAAATGGGACAACCTGAGCTGAGTGCCCAGCAGCCCCTTGTATGCTGGAAAGTGGGTTTCTATTTGTGGATTATTAAATTACTGTCTGAGTGATCCTGCAGCTATCTTTACACTTCTTCAGCTGGTAAGATACAGTTCTCAATTTCCCGTGTTCTGCTTTCATGAGGAGTACCTCCAAACAAGATAAAATGACGTGACTAGTGGGAGATAACTACTTCCTTCCCTACCCGAGGTTTACCTACATTACATGTTCCTCAGTGTTACCCAGAAGAAATTGTACTAATGGTAAAAAGCAGGTCCCATTTTTCCCCAGGGTATTCCTAGTGACAGCTTCCACCAGGAGCACATGCCAGTCGCAGCAGAAGGGAATTACTCAGGAAGAAAGAGGCTATATGACACTCCATTCAACAACTTTTGTTTTTCATGACTGCTCTAACCCTAGGATCCAATTACAAAGAGTAATCAGATGGGGACGAGCAAATTACTTGTAATCAGTTCCTGTTCCACAGACATGCATGAATCATTAAGCCACAAAATAAGGGATAAATGTTGCTCACAAGATTTGGTAATACTTTCTTGAACAGAATAGAAAACACTTCATCTCCTGAATGCTCAAAGAAGACAAAATGCAGAGTCCCTCACACAGGTGGCTATAATAACAATACATTAATTTAGCCAAGGGCAATAACACAGGCCTAAAATCAAAATCTGATGTTGGATTTCAATTTTTTTTGGTCCAATACAATCCTTAGCATTCCTCTTCAATTTATTGTCTTAACTCAAACCATCAGGTGGGGAGAGGTAAACAAACCTTGTGCAATGAGGACACTGTTTGAAATGAAGCGCCTTTCTTGCGTTTCTTTTCTCCACCCTGGTCAGCTAGGAAAAAAAAAAAAGAATTAGAGTCTGTATCTCAGTAAAGGGCACAGGCAGGGCACGGGAGACAGACAAACTGTTCTAATAGTGCAGCTCCCTTTGAATGAAAGGCAAAGCTAATGACTTGATGACTCTAATCACTTGTTGTGCAGAAAGTCCATAAATAGAAGTAAGGCACAAAAATAACTTTTAACAAAACACAGTCACTTGTGGTTCATTAAAAAACCTATAGGGTGAGACGATGCAGAAAAGTAATGCTTCGGGAAAATTCGTACTTTACGTTGTACTGTATAGACACTGATTCTCATGTCTGCTGTGCAGACACAACTTGTGCAAGCAACATTTGTCCAGAATAGAGGGAAATGAATATTTATTTTGTAATTTTAGATAGAGTAGCTTTGCATCCCCTGAATTTTGCTTAAAGCTTCAGAGTCAAAATCACTCAGATCCTCCAAAGGAATGCTAGTTTCTGACACGACCTTTACAAAGTTTCGCAGGAGCCAAACATGACCCCAAACTGTGCAGCAATTGCTGTAGCTTTCTAAACACTGGACCATTAGATCATTCCCAGGAGGTCTGGCATTCTGTCACCTGTCAACAACAGTCAACATAAAAGGAGAAGTGAAGAGTGCAACATGCTTGATGCAATTATCCGCAGCCTCTCCCCTTTTGAAAGTGACTCTGCTGAGACTAGAAGAGGCTAATCTGGACAGGCTGTCCTTTTCTCCTGACACTGAGGAAAAGCAAGGGAGTGTTCTGACAGACAGGAATATCCACAGGCAAATAGGCAGTTAGTAACTTGCAAGAATTTGCTAGCGGCAGGATTTTTGTTATCGACATTCAGCTCCGTCTCTTATTCACATTACGAAGTCTGCAGCCTGCTTGCTTCCTCAGAAAGTGCCTTATGATTCATGACAACATCAGCTATAGAAACGAGGTTACGAATAAATAGGCTGTAAGTGATTGCAACTTCAGGACATAAGAGCTACATCTTGTAATGAATGCCAGTCTTATTTACTTAAGATCAATTTTCTGGATGCTTGCTACTTGTATTCTCACAAATAAAACAGTTCTGTGTAATGCACACAGCTTAAATACATTCTCAGACATACATGGATGGGCCTTGTCAAACAATAAAACAACAGCAAGCAAAAAGGAAGACGGGCAATGTGGAATGGTGTTCAGGTACCTTCAGTGTTTACTCGCCACTAACCCAATAAAATACTCCAAAATTGTCACTGAAACTTTGTATTTCTTATTTAATTCAGGGTGGCTAGCAAGGAGGACTGCAGCACGGGAGCCAAGAGCTGCTCTTGTTTGTAGGAATTTATGTACAAATTTTTTTGTGCAACACTTGCCTGCATATCTGAACACTTGCATGCTTAAACTCCCACTGGAGTGTTTACAACACACAGATTTCCTTGCCAAAATTGCTCGAGGGTATTATACATTCAAACTCTCTGAGTTTGTGGCCTCCTCGGTGTAACTGACAAACTCCTACAGGTGCTGTGCCCATTTAAATCATTAGTCACTGCCGCGTTTAGCATTGAGTGAATTGCAGTTGAGAGAATTGTTTTGCTTCTTAAATTCATTCCCAAGCAGACATCCAAGGAACAAAAGAAAACCCACGAGAGCTGATTCTGCTTACCGCTGTCAGCGCTAACGTAGCTTTCAAACAAGCTTGCCAGGAGTTTGTTGGATGATTTTTGGAAAATGCCTACTACGGTTTCATTAAGTGGGTCTTTGTTCTTCTCAAGCCACCCAATGATGTTATAGGGAACCTACAGCAAGGCATGGAAAACAAACCAGAGGTTGCAAATGTTCCCCCTCAGAGTAGCCAGTACTTCTTCATGCTTGAAGCCAATGACCTTTTGTGAAGTGCTGCTCTCAGAGCAGTACCAGTCACTTGTTTTTTCATCACTCCCCCTCCAATTCTCTGCTTCCTAATTCCCAAACCTCTCTTCCTAATAATTGCCATCTGAATCCTGCAGACTCCTTGTAAACTATCTGGTCCCTACACCTTCTCATGGACTCCATGCAGTTGGCTGTAGAGATACCACACGTCATCAGTGTCCCAGGAACCCTACTAGTAAGTGCTGAACTATAAAATGCACAAGTAATAATTTCACTTTGCAATAGCATGCTACACCGGAATAATCAGATTTTCTGATGGAAATTTAATGATTAAAAATCTAACTCCTGGACTTTGCCACAGATCTGTTTAGTAGGAAAATATGTTCCATTATTAGTACCACAAGGGGATAGAAATTCTAAATTTCTTTGCTGAATACAGTAACAACTACAGATAAAGAGCAAGATGGGCATTATTTATCATAATAAATACAAAATTAGCTTAATGTTCAATTATAATTTGAAATTAACAACATCAGGTAGGTTCCAGCTCTGCTGTGCTGAGGCTTCATAGCAACTCTAATTTGACAAAAAATTTCCTGTGTCCGTCTCAAATTCTCTCTGCCCATCTGGTCTGAAAACAGAGCCTTGAAACTGGGCAATTTTTGGCCCAGGTATCACAGTACTGGATTGTATTCCCATTCACCCCATCATCAGCGAACTAAATCTTCACAGCAGAATTAACCACATTTCCTTTTGCTACTTTGACATACTGGTCCTAACGTGAGTAAAAAGTGACATAAAATCTTTTTTTTTTTTTTAACCCTCCCTGAAGTTAGGCAGAAATTACTCAGTTCATTTGTACAGGCAACCAAGATGGAAAGGTAGATGCTGCTGTTTAATCACCAGTCTGAGTCTGATCTTAGGAAAAGTGATAAAGGCAAGGCAAGGCATGTTTTCAGCAGAAGCACTGTTAGCCTTGCTCAGTTTGTTTCATTTTATTTGTGTATCCAAGGACCAGATGTCTGGGAGTCTGGTGGCGTCTTCCTGTGTTGCAATAATTGTGCAGAAACTACTAGTAGACACCTGCTTTTACTCCTCGCCATTCCTTTCTTCCCCTCTTCATCCTTCCCACCCTCCTTCGTTGTGCACTAGGGGCCAAACCCTACCTGGAAGACCTTCAATACAAAGTCTACCCATGAGCAGAGGAACTTACTGCACCAGCATAATGAAGAAGTTCAAAGTGAGCTTCGTATTTCCTTTTCTTATCAGGCCTGGGCTTCTGTAAGTTAGGTGACTTGCCAAGATGATTGTCGTAGAGTTTGGCTTTGAACGTCATATCTGTAGCTTTCGGGAACATACATTCCTCTTCAAGGATAGACAGGATCCCCAATGGCTATGGATTTAAGAACATCTTTGTTGGAAAAAGCTTAGGCTGCCTGGTTTTAGTAGCTGTACAGCCTTTACGTTTGACCTGATGGAATTTTAAGCCTGAAAAGTTTATTTTCTTCCTGAGGAGAAAACTTCTGACTATTCTGTTAAAACAGTAACCACATCTTTGACTATTCAGTACGTCACTTCTGCCTTAGCAGGCTTTATGATGACTTCCAGAAAAGGTTTGATTTATCTTTCAAGGCAGTTGGACCAACTAGCATTTTATCATTCATCTCTCAAGAAAAGATGAACTAACTTCCTAGCACTGGACAGATTGTTTGAGGAACTAGGATCATGTGCAGGCATCCTACCCGGGGAGAAGAAAGTGATCAGCTAGAAGAGCACTTACTAATCAGCCTTTCTACTCCAGCTGTTCCAAATGTCCTGCTAATGCAAGACTCAAAATTTCATTTTTCGTCACAGATCAGCAGGGTTAGATGCCATGCCATAAGATATCGCAGAAAGAGAGATACAGCAAAGGACAGCTGTCCCCACCAGGACCACACTACATTCACAAAGAAGGGAAAAGAAAAGGCAGATCCCATGCTGGGGAAGTGGAGAGAAGGAAGCAATAGTTCCAGGCTAGGAAGAGCATGAAGGGCTTTGCACATCAACATGTAGTGTGTGAAACAGGAGCCTCGTGGGGAGAGGTAGAGGGCACGTGACTGAAACACAGCATTTGCCCTGAAACGCTGACAAGTAAGTTTGACATTAAGCATACGTGGAACAAAGTAAATGGAAGATCAGTAGGGACAGGGAAAAACAAAAGTAAAAACCAAGGAAGATTAGACAGCATACAAATTAACAATTATAGCTTGTGGTTACTGTCGGCTCTGCAAGGCAAACTTACAGAGGTAAAGCCAAGTAGCCACAAATGCCACAAAAACTTGTTTTTGTTTGATTCTGTATTTCATGTAGAAAGGCAAGAACCTTCTCCTGCTGTTTATCCTGCTCTGTTCATCGGGACTTGAGGACATTTCCAAGGGAGCATCATGAATCAATTCAGTAAATGCACCTTAGCACTCCTGTACTTACCTTCTCAATTAGATCTATGCAAGCCTGCAGGTCCATGCCAAAATCAATGAATACCCATTCAATGCCTTCCTTCTTATACTCTTCTTGCTCCAGGACAAACATGTGATGATTGAAAAACTGTTGCAGTTTCTCATTAGTGTAATTGATGCAGAGCTGCTCAAAGCTGTTAAACTGCAGAAGGAGATAAAAAAAAATCATTTGCACAACAATTAACTGTGGTAATGGCTTCATGGAACAGCAAGAAGGAAACTGGTTACATCTAAAACCTTCTACACAGTAACTGGTTGAGAAACTACTGAGCAGAACACTGAAGGCAAAGAAGGGGGGAGTTCAGTAGCAGGCTGCTGGCTGCCTCATGTACTGTCCTCTGGAGTGTGAGGATGCCCAGATTTATTCAGGTCTCTCAGGGTGCACGTGCCTTTCCCTCAGCATCACATCACCCCAGTCCTGCAAAGCAGAGCCAACGAGCTCTTTGCTGCATATGGAGAGCAACATGTAGCAGCAACAGCATTAAGCACTAACCTTCAGGAACAGGCTCTGAGAAACAGAAGCTGTAACGTGCTTTTCTTACACATACAATTATGATAGAGTTAAAGAACAGCCCAGGTTGGAAGGGACCTCAAAAGATCATCTAGTCCAAAATTGTGTGGGAAAGGGAGCCTAGATGAGGTTGTCTAGCACCCTGTCCAATCACATCCTGAAACCCTCCAGTGATGGGGGCTCTACTGAGTCTCTGGGGAGACAGTTTCAGCGAATCATTGTTCTCACTGTAAAAAATTTCCTTCTTGTATCGTGATCAAGAGATATCTCTTATATTGAGATACAAAGAGGAAGAAATATCTCACCCTATAAAAGACGCTTTCTCTCAAAGAGTGGTAACAATACATTCTCCTAAAACATAGACCAAAGCACGTGAGATGTATTTGCTAGAAGTTGCCACCCTCTTCCTCCCCAAAAACTATCAGCATGTCTAGCTGTGCTAAATGCTGAGTGTTTTCTACATCTATTAATGGCAAAACCTCGTAAAATCATACACACTGTTTGCCTTACGGCTTTCTCAGCACTTTACCTTCTCTTCATTTTGAAAAACAAATACCCACCCAAGAGCCATTGCTTGGTACTTTTTATGCCCTTCCACCAAGTCCTCACACATTAATACTTACATCAAAGATTTCAAACCCAGCGATGTCCAGGACTCCAATGAAGAACTGTCTTGGCAGCTTAGTGTCCAAAGTCTTGTTGATACGGACCACCAGCCATTTGAACATTCGATCATACACTGCCTTGGATAAGGCCCCAACAGCATACAAAACCTAAAATACATGTTTCAAAATGCCACTATGTGGAACAGAATTCACTGTGGAACACAGGGATTTCAGTATAGTAGCCTATTTTCATCCCTATTTATGGTTTAAATGATATTCCACAATGGTTCTTATAATCACCACTCATACTTAATGAGAGAAGCTGCGTGTTTTATTATCTATGCTGAGTTTTCTTCAGATTGTTGTTATATATATGCATGTGTACTACCACATATACAAAGTGCTGGTAAAGCACCTCTTGGGAAGGAGCTGGGCAGGAAGTTGCAAATGGTTTAAACCTTGACACTGCCATGGAAGTTAGGTACCAGAAAGCTCACCGGCTGGATGCCAGCCATGATGCCCAGATCTATGACCAGAATAGCAGAGGTCTGTGCTCAAGTTGCTCATTGCCATTTGCTTTGAATTTTTGAGGGGTACTACAGCATAAGCATGCAATCGGAAAGGTCTGGCCAGAGTCTCTTCTTTAGCCCGTGTGCAACTACACCAACAGGATAGACCTCTCTCCAGCAGTTCTCTAGTTATTGAGCTCATACACAGTTTGAAGAATTGTGTCTTCAAACAACAATTTTCTTTGTAACCAAAATGCTGCAGCATCTTCTACAACACTGCAACAGCTGCAGTGCTAACCCAAGGACTTTTGTTTCCTAAATTAAGATACCTTTAAGTGGATATTGCCTTTAGCTGATTGAGGTCACACAGAGCTTAAAATTACATGAATAATGAATGAGTGATGAGTGAATAAATAATCCATGGCTCAACTCTTCTAGGTAACTATTCTTGTCCAGAATTAGATATCAATCCCCATGTGGTATTACTGCACCTGGTTTCCTCGAGTGGCTGCTACTAACACATCAGAAAAACAATCCTATCAAAGGCAGTGCCAGTCACTATTCTTTTCTCAGTATCTATACCAGTTTCCCTGCACTCTCACTGCCTATTCCCCCCAGTTTGGGGATATAAAATGAGAATGGGTACTAGAGGTACATGTTAATATTTCTAGCAGCTGTCTGTCTCTATGAGATGTTACAGATGAACCCTCAAGGCCTGCAGGACAGGTATCCAAATACTCTGAAAGCTTTCCCTTACCTGTTCAACACTTTGACCTTTGGTCACATACTCGTTGCCAACTTTCACTCTAGGGTGCAATAAACCCTTAACCAAATCGGAGGAGTTGATTCCCATTAGGTAGGCAGCTTTGTCAGCACCTGATTAAGAGAAACAAGGTTTCAACTGGTTTTGAACTGCTACATGGAAACATGCCTAGCCAAGAAAAAAAATCTAAGTACATCCACTTCCAAAGAGAAACTGGAGAAAGACCTTCCTCTTTTAGTGATTTGTGTTAGGTGTGCCTGTACTTTCCGTTGTGGTAAAGAAGATCATCCAGCTACCTCAGACCCCAATTGCTGCAAGAATCACACTCAAGAAACTCTTCGGGTATAGGGAAGAGAACACATCTCCACAGTGGTTATAGACAGTTTCAGATGCAAGAGGAAGTGAAGAACCAAGACCTGAAGACATGAAACAGAAGGCTAAGGCAACAACTTTTTACAGCCACTTTGTTTCAAATGGTTACAAAAATGAAATTTGATTAGGTTACTCTAACTGTGTCTATTCACCTTCTACTAAGTAAGGTTACCCACCACTGAAAAGGACACTGCTGCAAACAAAGCACAGCCCTCTTGGCTGAGCAGGAGCTACATTGTGCAAGACCAAAGCAAACAGGCTGCTTCTTCCTCAACACAGTACATGATACATGCCAGACTTCTGAAGGTAAGAGGTAATTTTAGGGGTTATTCTTACTTTCAGTGCCGTCAGCCTCTGCCTGCTCTTCTCTCGGTCTTTGTTTGAATTTCATGTTCCCAAAGTGCATGATGGCACCTGTGAGCTTGTAGGCACCAGACTTCTCATCAGGCACGAATCCCAAGATGTCCATGGCTTGCTGTGAAAAGCAAACACAGATATTTTGTTACATCCCTATTCAAATGCAATGGCATTTTGTAGCCCTGCAATGTACCTTTGCATGGCAAATATTACTAACCTGCTGAGGGGTGTTATCTCACAAAGCAGCCACTGGAACACCCTGGAGACGCAGCAGTGGCTGGGGAGCAGGAGGAGAGCTCCCTTTATCTAACATTGTGCCCATAGGCATTACATGGAGCAAGGCCAGATTCAGAAGAGTAATAATCTATCATGCCTCATGCTTCATAGTATGAATGCAGGTAAGACCCATTTCTGCTTTCATTTTGGTCTAGCAGTTTCAGTGACAGAATTTGGGCTCCGGCCAGCACTTTTCCTCCCCACATGCACCCAATCTATCGTGGACAAAGTAAAATCAATGGAGACTTACATCCGTTGCCATCAATTCTTCTCCATCATCCAAGTTGTCCACTGTAACTACTCCTTGTGAGCAAAAGTGGTAGTCATATGGGTTGGTAGATACCAGTAGCATATCTGTGAAAGAACTGCAAAGGTCAAAATCGCCATCCATTCAGGATATCCCCAAAAAACAGAGGTTGAAAGATTAGCTCTGACAGACATTTGTCTCTGCACCACTGTGTATAAAGTGGTTTTCTGGGTTTTTTTTTTTACAACTGCAGGGCAGCACCCAGCTCTCTCATTCTACTGTTCCAGTCTGAAGACCAAGATTTAGAGAAACCATGAATAAAAATATAGAAATACTGCATACACATCTATTAAGCATGTTTTGCAATGTATTGAGTTCATCATTTCCTGTATAGCCCTACTTTCTGCCTCCTGTAGGGGTAAAAATCCCAGACAAGTACAGAGGAGAAAAATATTTTAGTATGATCTAGTACAGGGACAATGGGCATGGTTCCCTTCTTTTATAACAGATTCGCAAAATAGCAGCTTGCAGGACTCTTTACAGAAGACACTTGGCTCTTGATGAGCAGAAGTCTGAATATGGCGCTCTCTGACTCTCCTCTTTGGTTTTCCTTCACTTCAAACCCTCAAAATGTGGAGTTGTTTTCTAGAAAGCTGGCTGGCTCCAAAACTGCATGGAGAGTACTGCTTCCCTAAATCAACAGAAAGTTTCACCCACATTCAGCAGACCAAGGTTTCATCTAGATTTCAATCTTTCATATACATACCTACCTACGTGTGTAAATGTGTAAATATATATATGTCTATCAATATCTATGCATATAAAATCGTATTCTCTGTAAGTCTGTGTTGCTTTGCTGTGTAGTTATTTTGTCATGCATTCATTTATCTACATTTATATTTTTCTATATTTATACTTCTCTATATTTAGATATGTATGTGTTTATATACAAATGCATACATTTCTTGTCTACAAAACAGAAGTCCCCATTGGTTTCAGCCTCTTCAAGAGCGTGCAGACATGCTCCTCCTGGCCAGAAAGGTGTGTGCTGTTGTAGAGTATACAGACAGACAGTTTATGAGAAAGAGCATATTTTCCCAGCACAGAGATTCGCACAGGAATCTCAGTGCAATGCTTCCTTGAAATCTTTCCCGTAATCATCATTAATTAGGCCATGTCAAAGCTAAGAGGGTTAGGGACTTGGCCACACACTGTCAGGATAATAAGACTCCAAAATAGATTATGATTGCTATGGCTTAGTAGCAGTTCAATGCAGCAATAAAGTGACTCTTCAATGTATTTTATGAAATGTGTTTCTTCAGAGTGCAAGTTAAAGTCAGCAAACCACATCAATTAAATGACTGGTGAAGGTTTTACTCAAAGCATTAGGAGATGGGAGCAGAGAGACCTCATCTGCTCTCTACTCTGCTCCAGCAGGACCACGGGACCGCACTCAGTCAGGGAAAATGTGGAAGGGGTGACTGCCACGCAAGCAGCAGCAGGCAGCTTTGCTTATTCTTCCTCGCTACAGAACACTCTAAGATGGCAGTTTTGGCACTTGGGGCAGAAAGAAGGAGCTAGCTTTTCGTCATGGACCTATAAGCAAATCTCCTCATATATTAAAATCTGGATAATGAAATTTTTACCACCACAAAGGCTTTTGGAGGCGTAGCATTTTCCAGATGTTTCTAGACCTGGGATTACACAAATTCAGAGTGACGGCTTTTGCCTATATAGTGCTACATTTTAAAAGTCCCGCCTGAGTCTCGTTCCCTTAGTCTAATCTGTAATATCACCTCACTTGCATCAGTGTATCACAGAAAAAACAGTCGCTGTTGCTGCCATTGGAACAGCATCTTTAAAAGAGTGTCTTTGACAGCAGCAGCTCAGTTTCATCAAGTTGCAGCGTAAGGGCCTTTCTGCACATGGGTTTGCCCCCTGCCCCCTCCTCAGCCACTGTCTATTCAGCTGAAGGTTGGGTCTTAAAAGCTGTGGATCCACATAATGCTTACCCAGTAGCTCTGGTTTCTTTCCTGACAGGATTTGGTAGAAGATGTGATAGTCTCTTTCACCCGGTTGCTGGAAAATCACTCGGGATTTCTCCAATAAATCTAGTCGCACAAAGGAAAATTCAGTGAGAAATTTTCTCCGAGCTTTCAGATGAGCAATTGTATTTTTGAAAAGGAGAGAGTTTGCTGCTTACATATCTCAATATCAGCTGATGACAGCTTGCCTGTAGTTCCAAAGTGGATTCGGATAAATTTACCCTAATTCAGACAGAAGAATGTTCTAATTAGTGCACATAGTAGACACAGGGGGAAACAAAGGATGCTGTCTGAAGGCAATCATTGGCCCAGAGAATCAGTTCCTGCTAACTCCTTGGCTTTGCACAGGCAGATTTTCAATAAGAAATATCAAACAATGACATTACTCTTTTTCAATCCTAAATCTGTACATACAGCAATGTAATCAGCTTGTGGGGAAAGGATAACAGTGTATTTATCTGCCAAGCTAAGATAGGGGAATGCACGTAGCTTCCAGTTTCATGACGCAGGTTTGCTGTAATGCAGGACTCGGAGCAATAAGCCTGGGCATAAGACACATTGGCTCCTTTTTTGACTCGTCCTCATCTGCAGTCCTGACTTTTATGCAACTACTTACGTCGGAAGGGTGCTGTGATTTTACACTGCTTTGCCCATTATATTTGCATATTCAACCCCCAAAATTCACAAAAATTGAGACATTTTCATTTAATTTATCATATTCAAACACAGCAGCTTTTAAAAATAATTAATATTTGTTCCAGCTGACCAACTCCTGAAACAATTGTGTGGCTTTCCGCAGATGCTTACAGCCTCTGACCCTCTCCACCCTTTCCATATTCATTTATAACTGGGTTTGTTGGGGAAGCATGGGCTACAAACTCAGGCTGTCATCCTCATGCCATTCCTTTTGGACCTATGAGCCAAAGTCAACCAGATGAAGCAGAGCTCCCGAGGGGACTGCTCTCCTGCAAGCCTGATGGAAACGAGGAGATGCCCAATGTCATGTCAGCGCTGATGGACAAACAGGGGCAGCTTACTCAGCCAAAAAAGGTAGATGGTATGGATCAAAGGTATGCGTGCGTGGGTCTGCAGAGGGGGGAGATGTGGGAGGGGCCAGGGACTGTGTGGTGCATTTCTGACACTTAGTGACAAAGTAGAGCTATTATAGGGAGAGGGAATGAAGCTGGTGGAAAACAGTAGGGAAATACGGCTATGCAGCAGAGGCAGTCCTGGGGAAGATCTGCCATTGCTGTTCAAAGGGCTTCATAAAGCTAGGCTTTGCTTGTCTCCTGATTGTGTACAGTTTAAACAATTATTCAGAGTGGATATTTGTTTCTTTTTATCTTTAATCCTTCCAGTATTTTTTTCTTGTTAGATCCTACTTTGTTATTCTTGCACTGTGTGGAAATTTTAGTGGACAAGATGAGAAGCAACTTATGAAGGGATTATTAGAGAAATGTTACTAATTGGGCATTGCTGAAGAGGACATCATTAAGGTGTGTTACAGACTTACAAAACGCGAGGAGTTGTCATTTCTCAGGGTTTTGGCATTTCCGAAAGCTTCTAGGGCTGGGTTTGCTTGAATGATTTGATCTTCCAAGGTTCCCTAGAAATCAAGATTGAAATACTGTTGAGAAACCTACAGGCCACAAACTCAGCTGTCAAATGTAACTCAGCCATGCGTTTACTTATAGAGAGAGGCCTCCACAGCAAAGTGATTTAGCTCCAACCTAGGGGTGGCACAGTGTGAATGGCGTAACAGCGAGACCATCCGTCAATTATGAGTGCTTAAAAGGCCTCAAATATTCTGCTGCTCTCTACTGTTTTGCTTTGTAGATTTGATATTTCATGCCATCTGCATGTGAAAGCAATCACCATATCTTCCCAAGTACTGTGAAGCATGTGAGGACACCCAAGCGGATGTGTGTAGGAGAGGGGCTATTGAAGGCAGTGACAAGCACTAAAATGCATTAGATTTGAAAGCTCTCAGAGCTTGTAATATTTTGGAGTTCTGGAGATGAGCAAAGCATTAACTGTCACTCGCACAAACTCCAGTTTGCTGAAGCAAACTGCTGCAAGTGCTTGGGCTCCAGGGACACTTCACTGGGGGAACCACGCAAAGCGAAATGCTGAGATTCGTGACATGGACTGACAGACCCCAGTACCATTTTCATGTGGAAAAGAGAAAATTGCAAAGCTGATGACTTACCCCAGTTTTGGTAGCTGGTTGCTGTCAAAAGAGAAACAGAGTAGAGAAAAAAAAAAGAAAAAAAAGAGAGAATGTGAGTACTAGCATGAAGGACATCACAAAAGATAAAGATTAGCAAGGTTAGATGTCTAATGGGCACCAACATACCAGCAGCACTTTTTGAAGTCTTCCTTCAAAAAGGTCATGCGACTGTTACTTTGTGTCCATCATACATCACAAAATAGCCAAATGCTCTTCCTACCCAGGTTGTTGTTTTAACCCCTACTCCAAACATCTACCTGGTTTTCCTCTGGAGATGTTCCACAATGAACCAAAAGGCTAATTAACTGGACAAAGAGGCTGATGCCATGTGGTAAGAATACAAGGATGTAAATGCAAACAGATGAGTTTCAAATAGTTAGAGTGGGCTGCACTTAAACTGTTGGATTATTTGGGAAAAAAAGGGGTGATAATAATGAGGACGAAATGTGACCTGAGCTGATAAACATGGAATATCTTCCAGCTGCAATATCTGTTATTTGCACAATTTTTCCATGAGCACACCAGGTTCCAGGCACCATTATGAGCACCAACCTCATTGCACGCAGAAAGCTGGCTCTGGACCACTCAATCATTTGTTAAGAGAGCTTTGCAGTCCTCAGATTAATGTATATTAGCTTTTGGTGATGCGAGTTATGTGTGCAGAACCCAGTCCTGGCTGGAATTTTTGCCTTATAACTACAATTCATAGGAATCAGCTAATTCACCACGGAAGAGTGTTGAGCCTTCAAGCACAATGAAGCTCATAACAAATAAGCTCATAGCAATTTCAGATAAAAAGCAGCATGAATACAGTATTCGCTGTAACATTGGAGAGCACTTATAAGCAGAACAGCACTTATCCAAAGAGGAATACAGAACAGCTGAGTAAAAAAATTCTTTTGTCAAAACATTCCTTTTTTGTGGACAAAAAACCTTTCAACAAAACAGACATTTTGATGAGAAATGATAATCCTACTCCCTTTGAAGACTATTTTTCTATGTGAAAAAAATAAAATGTCTGAACATTTGCAGTTTCCCCATCTTTTGACCACCTTTAACACTATCAGAAACATCTGTAACACCCATGAAAACTAAAACTCCTAGAAAAAAGCAGCAGCAAGAAGCAGCTGTTCAGAACCAGGAGTGGTTTTGCTGCTCCATCTGGAGCATGGCAAGTTCAGATGAGGGATGCCTTTCTACCTTCAGAACAGCATGCTCTCAGTAATCCCGTGTAGAAGTGTCTTTACCCAACAGTTTCTTTTCTTAACCGTGCCCGTGGAGGCCCAGCACATGGTCTGGTGTTTGGGATGTAGACTTGTGAGGTTGGCTGTACACAAGAAAAAAACCTTAGGAGTCTGAAATAAAACTGCCACCAGCAGACTTACGCTCTTTTTACCAGGTTCACCCAGGGCTGCCACTGTGGCAAAGTACTGGATGACACGTTTCGTGTTGACAGTCTTGCCAGCACCGGATTCTCCGCTAAAGGAAGGAGGAAGAGAACACAGGCATTGCTCAGATAGCTGTAACTCATCCTTTCACCCTCCTGCCCTGCCAGCTCCTCCCCACACACAGGCTGTTCTCAGAATCACTGATTTCTGCAGCCAGTTGTTAGGCCATTTCCACGGAAATCGCATTAAATTGACTGAACGAAGAGGTGAATTCCTATAATAGCAGCAACTAATTCTTCATGTGACTGGGCTCAGAAATCTAGTACAAACCCACGCTACACTGAGCTTCCTTTAAGGGCAAGAAGTTTTGTTACAAACATCCAGATTGCGGATCTAAGGTATACCTATATACAGCTAATGAGTTAGAAAACGCAGAGAAAAGCTGCAGTAATTTGCCATCATTATCCAGAAGCACATGTGAACTGTGTAGAGAGACACCCAACTCTCCATTTTTCATGATTGCCAGTAAATGACATGCCACTTCTTTTCTGCCTTGGCCATCTCCCTCCCTTTAGATGTGACTGCACAACATTCTTAAGTATAATTTGCAGCAAAAGAAACCACATTGAAAAGAAGGAGTCTTGCATATCCGAAGAGGGCAGCCACAGCAATCCTAACCCTGGAAGAAGCTTCTTTAACAGCCTGCTGAGCGGTTTTCATGCCTGCTTGGAATGAATACCAGATGGGGATCAGAAATGGGCCAGCCTCCATCAAACCCTTCGCTACTGCTTTCCCATGGGGCTCAAGGCAGCCATCAGATGGCCAAATTGCCAGTTACTTGGCTTGGATCAAGTTCCAAGCAATTTAGCTGAGCTTTCATGGGTCAACTTCTATTTCAGTAGGATTTTTTTCTTCTAAGTTTTTCACAGCAACAGAGCCTCAAATGAGTCAAAAAAGAGGCACTTACGTAATCAGCATAGACTGATTCTCCCGATCTGTGGAGGGGAAGGAAAAAAAGAAGATACAAACTTAGTAGGCTGTACAAATTGCTGATTATAATTGCAAATGAGTACTAACTATTCCAGAATGAGTCCTGCAAGGACAGGAGGGAATCACATGAAGCAGAAACAGGAAGATAAAAGCTAGTATCATCTAGTTCAGCCTCCAGCAGTACAAGTTCTAGCCCTGCTCTGAATCCTCCTCTTATGTCTTATTCAAGTTTGTATGAGAGGCCTGTCAGTCGTGCACATTCCCCCCTGTGTCTGGGAAACTGTAATAAATAAAGTAATTTCCTGTCATCAAAATGTTTGTTTCCTTACTCCTGAGTACATCTTTGCTCACATCTGACCCTTCTGCTCCTACAATATGAGACCAGCCCAGGTAACTTTGCTGTTTGTTCACACGCCATTGCTTACTATGTATACGTATACTTCTTCAGTTGGCCATGCTGCTGGAATAAAGTTTTATAGCGTCCCTGCTGTTAATGGGCTGACCAGAAATAAGTATTTATTAGAACACTTTGCAAACTTAATATATTATTAACCAAGTTTAGCAAATGCTAAATCATAGCAGCTTCCCAAGATGTTGAATCTAAATTACTCTTTTTTTTTTTTAATTCCAGTCATCATCGCAGGCTGTATATTGGGCAGCCTGGCCATATTTCACCCTTATCTGATAAAAGAGTATCTCTCCGCAGCCACACACACATCCCCTCTGCCCAGTGCCTTCTGTCCCCTTGCAGCTGTGGCGCTTTCCATTTTATTAAAACCAAGTGACAGCAGGATGTTCTCCCATCAAGTCTCTTTGGGATTTACCCTGCCGCCTAGCAGGACCTGGTGTGAACACATCACTGCTGCCCTCTGCTGATAAATTCTTTTTTTCCAGTAACTTGAGGGTCAGGGCAAGAAAATTTCACGGGAAAATCTGGAATTCATTGCTGCAGGGTTGGCGCCCAACCCCATGGCATGACCCACGTCAGGTTCGTGTAAGCAACGTACGCAGAGCACCCGAGGTGGCTGGCGTTCACTAACCTATGAATGCATACATCTCATAAGCGTTAGAATATTGAGCATAAACTGACCACAAGTTTATTTCTGAGGCTGGGAAAATACTTATAGACCTTTGGGGCATGGCCTCCTTTCTGTTACAAACTGATGGATTCACCCAGTTCAGACAGCTAAATTTGGCACCTTACAGATAATCCACACGGAGAGCTTGCTGTTACCAGAAGTATCACAGGGACAGTCAGGGGAGTTAAAAAATAAATAAAGTTGATGCAAACAGCCAGGCCCCTGTTCCTTGCAGAATATTTGCACATTTGTTGCACACTGTAAAAACTCTCGCAAACTTCCATCCAATACCGATCACATTGGCTAAATAAAGCAAAACCAAATTCGAAAGCAAACAGTGCCACTTACTACGCAGCATGTCATGGTACGCGTTATCAGCAATGGAGAAGATGTGGGGAGGAGCCTCCGAGCGCCTCTTGCCTTTGTATGCAGCAACAACCTCCGACTTGTAGACAGGCAACCACTTGTAGGGATTTATAGTCACGCAGAATAAACCGGAATAGGTCTGGAGAGGAACACAAAACAGAGTGAAATAAAACACTCAAGGAATAAGAAAAAAAGACTTAGCCAAGCAGGACCTGGTGTTGCCAGCTTCTGATTTGAGTTCCAGCTTGAATTTTAGCTTTTGATCTGAATTTCTAAAGCTGCTAGTCTGCTAAGTGACTTCCTATTGGCAACTGATATCAAAACTACAGGTATTAAACAGTTTTGCAAATGGGGAAAAGTATTTTCAAGATGACAACCAGTAACACAAACAGCCTATTCAGCAAAACAAAGGAGAAGCAAACAGAGCTACGCGTGAAATTTTGTCTTGCTAGCCCACGAGGGTTGTTTCCTCTTGAAAACAGTCATTACAAAGGAAAGAAAAGTTACAGCTTTCCTGTTCAAACGCCATTCTTAGGAGGAGAAACAATCTTCCATTATTAATTTGATATGAGCACCTTGGGGCGATTTCTGGTGGGTGTTCAAAGAGAAAAGAACTTCATAGTGTTATTCCCCAAAGCTATGGAGCTTTTTTCAGCTTCTGGAGAAACACAGTTGGTAAAAATCTATCTTTATAGTCACTCTTTGGGCTATCTACATCAGTTAGCTGGGGCCTGATCGTTCTGAGGGAGAGTGAGTTTTTAGTTGTATCCCCAGGGAATCGCTGTTAGCTTGTAACTTTTCAGGCACTTAGTCCAGGTTGAAGCAAAAATCTTCAAAGAAACCCAGTGACTATATGGGCACAAGTACTATGTGCACATACATGCTCAATTACATTCTAAAAGCTTCAGGTGAAATCCAGGTGTCTTCCCCTACAAACAGCATTAGGACCTGCTTCAGAATGGCCTTGGCATGAGTCCTTAGTCCTATTTTCTACATGCAAAAGAAAAACCCCAACCAGTAAATGGATTAAGGCAAGATGACAAATTTAATTTTCTACCTAGACTGATCTGCAAGCGAAGATATGCTTTAGGCCATACATGTCCATACAGGGGTTATTAGAGAAATGCAGAAAATGTTTAACAATCAGAATTTAAATTGGAAAAAGTTCATTGCTCCTCTGATGAACACCAAAAAACAGAACAGGGATTGGCTAGAAAATCTGTAGATATCCCTGGTTGATTTCAGACACAATTGAATTCAGCAAACCAAGAGAAAAAGTGTGGCCTCGTAAAATTAGATGCTACTGAAGCTTGTTCTGGTGCTGACAGACATCATGTTAATGGTGTCATGGGGAAGATACAGAGCAAGGAAGCAGGCCAGAGTGAAACAAGACAGATGTGAGTGCTGAAAATGAAAGGAATAAAATTACTGAACTAAAGATAGAATGGCTCATACTTAAAAGAAGTTATATGTGTGCTCTAAGCTTGAGGCATTGCTTCTTAACTAGGAAATCTCCGTGGTGGGTATTGACATGGATTAATATTAGGGGAGGAAAAAAAATCTAGGTCTCTGTTGACTGCTGACAATATGTCCCCTGACACCCCAGCTAGACACCATCTTATTAATTCAGTTTTGTCTGTCTGTATTCAGATACAAGCCAACGCCAAGCAACTTCTTTCCTGAAAAGATGAGCAAGACCCTCAGTTTTGTGACTTATCAAAGTTGTAAACTGCATACGAAGAACACAACTTGTTCAAACACGAAATCTGCACCTGAAATGCAGATTTCTGAATACACCCTTGTAATGACGCTTACATAGATCATCCAGTTGCTGTAGCGCTTTCTCAGATTGTACAACACAGATGCCTCGTTCAGATGGGTCAGCATAGCCATGTCCTCGATCATGTCAAATTTGGGAGGGTTCATTGACTGCACGTCATCTTCTTTTATAGTCATGGTCTGCAAAAACAACCAAGTACAGCACCACTGGAAAACACCGGGATTTTATGTTGCTTCACACGTCTTATAGGAGAACAGATTTCCCCCTCCACCCCACAGCGGGAAGTCCTTCAGCTCAAACCCTGCCTATGTCCGTAATACCATTTGTTTTCACAGCTGTCAGAAGACTGGTGGAAGGCCGAGATGATAAAAGCAAGGAGCGCGGCGCTATGACTGCAAAAGGAGCCATGGAATTTAGCTGCAGCCTGGGCTTTCACCTCTGGGGGCCGAACCAGAACTGGCTGGTTGCATAGCTCTGCTCACAGGCTGTACGATGGCTGACGCTCGCTTACCCACCACCGCCTCGCTGCTTTTCCCTCGGTGGTTTTTCACGTGTCATTGTGATATGGCATCAGCTACTGGGGCTTCCCGTTCACAGCCCATTTCATGCAAGCAGTAAATGAGCTTAAACCGGAACAGGGACTTTCTGGAGCTTGCTGCTCCGGCCTTGTTAGTCACAGATCAGACAAAACCAGTTTTGTACCCTTCCATCTGTTGTTTCCACAGTCACTTTACCACCGCTAGTTTCTGTAATTTCAGCTTCAACGTAAGCTTTCTTTTCATCAGGAACCCAACATTTCTTCTTCCCTGTGAAATGAAGGAGAATCATAGAATCATAGAAACATCACGGTTGGAAAAAACCTCTAAGATCATCAAGTCTAAATGTCAACTCAACACCACCATGCCTTCTAAATCATGTCCTGAAGTGCCACACTTACACGTTTTTTGAACACCTCCAGGGATGGTGACTCCACCACTACCCTGGGAAGCCTGTTCCAATGCCTGACCACTCTTTCAGTAAAGAAATTTTTCTTAATACCCAATGTAAACCTCCCCCAACGCAGCTAGAGTCCGTTTCCTCTCATCCTATCACTAGTTACTTGGGAGGACCAAACGTTCACAGCCTTGCATCAAACACTAGCACCATGCCTAGCTAAGCGAGATTGCTGGGTTACTTTCTCCCCATGAGTGACACAAAACCTCTGCGACGGCAGCAGATTGGCATTGCTGGGGAGCTGCCTGCCAAAGCAGAAGGCGTAGGGCTCCCAAATGTTGCCTCCCCTTTGAAACTGCCACTTAGCTTCCTCTAGATCCTTCCGGCACAAGGTGTCAAAATATTTCACAAATGCTGTCTAAGCCTCAGCCTCCATGGGAAATCCATAATCATTATCACCAGTGTGCAGATGGAGGAACTGAGATCCAAGCCCAAACTGGGGCATTTGCTAAAAAGTCACACAAAAAATTGCGATCTGAGCGAGGAATTCAGCCCACATTATTTGTCTGCCAGCTATCAGATTTAACCTTATTCCTGCACATTCTTCTGAGATTTGTCTTGAAAAACAGCACTCTTGATAACTCTCACTGAGTTATTTATGTCGCTTTTTAGAAGTTTGGAGTAGCTGTGCTAGACTTTAGGTCTTTAGTTACAGCAACTATTCTGGATAGCGTATTGCTGTGGTTATTGGTGTATTTATACTCATTACTACACCTCAGGGCTCATATGAAACCATTTCATGAAAACTAAATTGTGGGAAACTAATAGCTAACATCAGGCTGTCATACAGCCTGCAAATCAAACAGGAACATCGATATGTAGTGTTTTTCTTTCGAACAGACAAAGAAGTGATCCCCCCTTTAACAGAGCAGTACTTGCTTCTAAATCTAGTTACTTACTTACTTACTTACCATACATTGATAGATTATTTCTAATTAGTACTACCTGGGGAGGTTTAATAGCTTTGCAGAATAAAGAAACCAGAGCCTGGTTGAAGCAGCTACCTCCAACAGCAGCAGCACAGCAGTGACAACGGAGGCCTGGCATCCTGTTTTGGTCTGCATTCCCACGACTGCACTGGGATGTGACCCTCAGCCCGCCCACCCGGCCACTGGCAGCACAAAGAGTATCGCAGCTCACCATCGAAGGCGACGGTCTGTAACATCATCAGCTCCTTCTCGCTCTTTCGGAGGAAGGGAGCAGCCTCCCCGAATTCCGTCATGTCCATCATCTTGGCAAGGCTTCAAGGCGGCACAGCTCAAAGAGGAAGAAGAAAGGGACCTGGTCTACCAAAGAAAGGTGGGGGGGGGAATAATCTATTTCTTGGACAATCGGAGGCAATACAAAACACTCAGCACAATGCGGCAGGCGGCTGATCAAAGTGATAATTAATTTGAAATGCAAACACAGATTTGGGACTACACTGTACCCTTAGTTAAAGCCTTTCCTGGCTTAGCTCGCCAGATCCTGTGTGGTTTAAAACCTTGACATGGGTTACGGCTATCTCCACAGGAGAATTTAATCTCTTCTTTGTGGTACGAATGGTGCTTAAGAGCAGGAGATAAAATGGACCACTTGAAGCTGTGATTTTAAAAAGCACTTAGCGGAGGCCTCTTCTGGACCCTTTCACATTCGCCTGGAGCAGACGTCTGCTCTCGGGCACACCTCCCTGGAGCTGTGCCACTCGGCCACCTCCAGCATCGTCTCCGGCAGACGTTTTCTGGAAATCGCAGAGCAAGACTTCACCGCTGCAAGCTGAAAGCTGCTGCAAGGGTGTGCATTATACCCTTGGTGAGGCTCCAGGGACATATGCCCATGCCTGTGCTTGAGAAAGCCAGTGCTGGAGCTGGAAACAGCTCTGTTACCTGCAGCACACTCCTCTGATCGCGCAAATTATCATGTGAGAAAAACCAGGACTAACACAGCCTGGGGAGATCCTGTGGTGGTGCAGCTTCCCAAGCTGCTGGTACCTCCAGGTTCACCAGCTTGGGTATCCCCCTGCAGCAAGGCACGGCAGAGGGCAAGTGTATCTGCAGTATTGGTGCAAGAGGTTCGTGCATTTTTAGATTGATTTGAGCTGATTAGTCCAACTTAATACTTACACTTGTTTTCTCAAATGACAAGGCCACAGTGTTTAGGAGCCTTGCATCATGAAAGAAAGCACAGGGGATATGAGTGTAAGTGAGACCAATTTGCTGGGTTTGTACTGCCGAGCAGTTAATGTGATTTTTATGTGCTCTCTGAAGTGATCACACAGATATGATTTTTTTTAAAAAATGTACACACACATATAAATACCTACACACACAGGTATGTAAAATACTCAGGGTGCTGTCCAGAGAAATCTAACAGAAGTTCCACTGCTAAAAGGTACACACACACACATGCACAATTTAAGAATTTCAGAATTTTTCTTGAAAGTCAAGACACCATTTGATCGCTATTCGAAGCTGCACAACTGACCCTCAGATACTACCTCTTCCCTTATTTTATTTACTGTGCAATATCCACAGCAGCTGGACAAATTTTCAAGAGCCCTTTCAAGACAGACACTGTAGTTTTTTACAATTTAATTCAATTTCTTTCTAACAAAATCCTGGTAGGGATAAAAATTCTTCATCAACCAAGGCAGTTTTTTTCAACACATTGCTCCTGGGGAGTGTAAAGCCCTAAGACAGCAGAGCTGCCAAATGTTTTACACTCAGCCCTCTCCCGCTGCTGCAGTACAAGCTTGAGACCTTCTGTTTTGTTGCTGTAGAGCAAAAACTTTCTTCCTCAGAACTAGCCTTAACTTTCTTCCTTTTTAAATAGTCAGAGCCTACATAAGCACAACTATCACCATTTATTTTAACATCTTCTGAGCTGACCGAAATTCCCACCTGGAGACAAAACTCCAGCCTAGCATGGCAAAGTCCCTCTCCCGTGGGGAGCGTGTGTGAGCTCTGGTGGAGCAATGAAATTACATCAGTTCATACATTTCAACAGAGCAGTGTTAAAGCATGTAAGTGTCTTCTCACATTTAATGTGCAAATGCCAGAGGAGCCATTCCAGTGTTAATCTCCAGGACTGAAGACACATTCTCACAAGTCCTAAGGTACACTAAAGTACTCTAAACTCTTCCTCTGAAGCCTTAGCTCCATTTGCAGACCTCTTCAGGACAGTTAGCCATCTATCACCTTCTTGTTTATTTTTATTATTTTTTTTGTATATAGTCAGGGCCAACCACTATGGCAAATGTATTATGGTGTAAAGAAGCACTGCAGCAGCTGGGAGAGAACCTCTTTTTCTTCAGCAGCCCCATGTGCTTGCAGATGACAGAGGTCAGAGTCCAGGCAGCGCACACCTCGCGTGTGCAGAGAACTCACTGAGGCAAAGTCATTGCCAGATACAAGAAATTGGAAGTGCTGTTTGGTTTGTGGTCAAAGGATTATTTTTAAAAGGCAGCACAGTCGGGAAAGACAAGGCAGAGCTAAAGATGTTCGCTTTCCCTTCAGTCTGTTCTGGCTAAGAACAAAAAGAGTCAGCCCTCGTACATGAACTTTGGAAGATTCTTGAAAACACCTACTCCCTGTAACAAGCCAGTATTATTACCCAAAGTTAAGTGGCATGCCCAGGGCCACCAACAATTCGGTGGCACATTCAGACTTGGAAAGGAAGGATGGACCTCGCCTGTCTTTGCTGCGGTTGTTGGAAGAGCTGCTGTAGTTCTACTGGCTGGTCCGCAGCAGCAGGGACAGCAGCATCGCCCTCCTCTGAAATGGAACCTGGTCATTCTCCAAGGGCTGTAACCCAGGCTGGATTAAAGAACTCCTTGGACTAACGAGCTGCTTAAAATTGAAAACTGCATAAGCCATCATCTCTTGCAGATGATACAGAAGACAGAAAATATGACTTGCAGGTACTGGCTAATCAGTCCACCCAGATGCATAATGACAAGGGATGCTTCATTAAGTGGTTGTTCTAGCTGGCTAAATGAACGCGCTGATGTTAGAGAAGGAACATGCATCTGCCATCCCAGCATTCAAGCAGCATCCCAGGATGACTAACATAGTGCTGTATGTTTAGTGATGTTACCACAAAAACCCTAAGCTGCCTGAAAACGTTAGTCACATCAAAACCGCGGTACAGTGTTAGAGCACAGCTGGCTACCCGCGTTTAGAAGTGAGAGAGCTTGGTACTCACCCTGGAGAGCACACAGAAAGTGCCGCGGCTCCGCCTGGTCCAGACTTTATATGCCCCTATCTCAAGGTCATTGGTCATAACTGTTTAAAGACATCAGCAGCTTTCCCTCATGCCTATATTTGTCCGCCGGATCCCGGGTGAGGAGACAATGCCCGAGGAGGGGACACGTGTGGCTGCGCCCTGGTGAAGGGACGGGGGGAGGGGGGGCAAGAATGTCAGCGGGGAGCGGCGTGCTCCTCGCCGGCCGCCCCTCGCCACACCATTCTTGCTCCATGACTTCATGGAAGAAGCTTTTCCTGCCTCTGTGTTTTCACAGGGGCAAGTGTTGCTTTTCCAAGTGCCTCAGAACTTAATTAGCATGGGCTTGGGGGTAGGGAGTGAGGGGTAGAAATTAAGACTATTCAGATGTAACTCCTTTGGGATATGAAAATCTAATCTTGCACAAGGGACAAGCGATTTTAAAGGGAATTTGGTTACGTGAGCCAAACTACCTTCAAGGAACAAAGCTAGGATGTGAGTTCTCACATCGCAGTCAAGCACTTTAAATCCCCTTCTTCAAAGAACAACAGACAAGCCTCTAGGCTGAGGTTTGGGATACACAGGTATTCCTCAGTTTATGAACAAGGCAAGGCATATATTAAGGATATATTGATTCTGCCTAGAAAGGGAATCACAGATAATGAACAAAGTAGGCACTAATTTTAGTGAGTGCTTTGCTTCAGGAAACTCATTTATGAGACGGATTTTAGGTGGTGTCTGGCCTTCTTATCATAAACTCATTTTTGCTGTAAAACAAGTGCCGTAAGTAACTCAGGTCTTATTTCACTTCCACCCACAAACAGCAAAACAACTGGCACATTCAGATTGATTTGCTTTTACCAGCAACGGGTAAATATATAGGTTTCCTTTGATTCCAGCATAAACTGATTATAAAAGCACAAAGGAAAATAAATATTGTGGATAATGCTTGTCAGCCATAAGAAAAGACAATATATTACAGCTTTAGAAAACACAGACCCAGGGAAGCAAGGGGGAGCAGGGAGGGAGCTTACCCACAGCTCCATCGAATTCTCCGATAGCCGCAGGAGCAAGTGGTTTGGTTTGTGACCAGGCAAGAAGAAAAATGTTTGCATACCGAGTCAGCTATTTTTAAAGCTGTTGTCCTGATGACTGGACAGGGACAGGTTGCACAGATAAAGTAGGTTTGTAAGAAACAGGGGGATTTATGGAAGTGACAGACTCCAGGAGAGGAGATTGAAGTGGCAGGTCTGAGGATCTGAGTGCTTTAGTGGCCTGGTATTTTTAGCGTTTGGGGAATGCATCCAAGAGACAGAGAATCAGTACTGCTTTTCTAGAGGCGTGCCCACCTCCAGACAGGCTGAAGCTGAGGAGTGGGCCCTCTGTTACAGCTGGAGTGAGGCTTTCAGTCCTGGTCTGGAGACATCTGCAAAAGGAGCCTGCGCTCGAGCTGAAAACGAACGGCGTGTGTCACGCACGCTCCAGCGCTTGACGGGCTGTCATCCTCTTCTCACTCGTTTCCTTAAGCCAGGATCGCTTCCCGCCCCTCCCAGCCTGCTGCTTTAGAGCTGCTTGGTGCTCTGCAGCACAGATAGATGTTGGTGTCGGATCTAACTCATCACCTTTTTGGTTTATGTCTGGCAAGAAAGAAAACAGAGCCAGTGATCTCAGCTGCTTAGGTGAACAGTGAGTGACTGTGTTAAGCTCAAGCAGGTGCTCCTGATCACGTAATTTGAAACAGTAAACTGCATGCGCCACCAAGTTTTATGGATGCTGTTAATCTGCTGTGAAGACTGAGAATATGATTATTTCATGCCATGAGGGTATATAATATTCTCTCCCTCCTGCTCCTCTTTCACATTGCCAGTAGCTTTAGTTCTAAACACAATATTGCCATGATCACCTACTTTGCTTAGAAGAAGGCATCTTTTTACAAATACACTGTTATCACTTCCATTTTTCCTGTACTGCAAATATTCAGCTTTCACCAGCCCTGCACGAACACTACAATCTCACTCCCACGCCTCCCTTTTCTTTTTTAGGGCTGCAAACCACTGCTTCCATAGCTGATGCCAATGCAATTTCAATGCTTCTGTTGCTTAGAAAGGGATACAGCCAGCACTGGTTCAAACATGATCAATTAATTTTCCTTGCTAGCCTGATGTGAATTGATATTGCATGTGTTCTTTTAATATGAACCAGAATTTGCAGCACATTTTGCCCAGATTAAATTTGTAACAGTGACAACCAAAGACATTTGTCTCTCACAGGGGTTACTTTTAGAAAGGTTAATGCTGGTCACTGTTTCTAGGGAAACAAGGGACTTTGATAAGAAGCCCCTGTGACGAACCTATTTTTAATAACATTACACATTGGAAAGGAATGCAATAACGTTTATCAGCTCTAGACACAGATAGTGTCAATATTGTGGTCTTATATAGAAAAGTTGGCATCTGGGATCTGTAATGAACCCTCTCTATCTTCTCAGAAGAAAAGATTGACCAGCCAGCTGCATTTTGTCAAAAGCTGTCCTTTAGACTACTCCTAATTAAATGAGCACTGCAATAAGCTGGCACTCCTGAAAAGCAAGATCAATGAGACAGGAGGACACTAGCTCAAGATAAAGATGCTTGGAGAAAGCGTCTTCCGAGTCAGGATCCTCTGGACTGCTCCATAAGCAGACAGAAAGACCGTCCCTCATCGAGACGCATCTAAGTGACTGTATCTAAAGAGATTGAGAACCTGTTATTTGCCTTGAGGGGTTTTTGGCTAAAAGTCCCTGCTGCTGTTGCAGTCTCCATTTAAAGGACAAACGGGAAAGAGCCAAAGTGACCTAGTTGGATGCCCTTTCAAAGAAAAAGGTCTGCCACGTAGGAATAGCTGCAGCAGAAGAAAAATGTGAATGTTGTACCCAGCAGCAAATCCTGACCCATTCTGTACAAGTGGATGTATTTTCTCCTGCGAGGAATTATGGTTTCATTCTTCAAGCCATTGATGCCCCAAAGAGAAATCAGAGGAGGAGGGAAGTTTAGCTTTAAAAATAGTTGCACTCTGCTACATCTCTAAAGGATGAGAAAACTGGCACTAAAGAGTACATCTGAAGTGTGTTTATGACAGCTAGATTCACTTACTGGAATGGGAGATTTTCAGGTTTCTGCAAGCCTTTGTGCTCCCCCTGCCGCAGTGCGCATGCTAGAAGTGGACACAAGCATCTGTACCCTGAGGGGCTATCAGGAGCTTCTGTTCATGCTCCTTTCAGAATCATCATTTTAAACAGTTTCCTCCACTTCATTCTTTGCTGATAGCTACCGCGTGGTGTGACAGTATGAAGCAAATTTAAATTTCTCTATGGAAAGCATCTGCTTTCATGCAAACATGCCTGGGGAAATAATTTCTAAGCCACCAAAAATGTTTTAAGTGCCTTTTAAGCCACTGAAATCCATGATCTATTGCTATCAGTATGCAGACCCCTGAAACAGAATACCTCTTCCCTCTTTGAACAGCTTGAAAGCACCAGTGACTGCGGAGAATTAACGCACGAAACCACAAGAGGAGAGCAGCCGATCGTATCGGCTCGGTATCGCCCAGCAGCATCCGTCCCTTGGCCACGCTGCCAGCAGGCCCCCGGCCTCTCATCCCATGCCAAGCGCCGAGCTCCGGGCTGCATCGGCACACTCCCCTTCTAACCCGGGCTGCGATAATAAACATTTCAGAGCTGTCATTGCTGCCTCTCCCCTGCTGACATTCGATCATTACGGTATCTGAAGAACGTTTAAATAGGTCAGGGTTTTAATAGGAGAGCTCGGCTTCTGGGAGCGAGACTGACAGCACTTTGAGAGCAGATTACGGCGCTGATAAATCAACCCCAAACTGATTCACAGCCCTAAGAAAAATAAGAAGGTGAAAACAGTAAGAAGCATGCCTAATTAAATAAATGGTCTCAGCTCTTCCGCCCTGGAGATATACAGGGGAAAGGAAAGAAGGTTTTTGTCAAGTGCCTTCTCACTCTTCTCTCTCTAAAAGCTGACATGCCCCATCCCCTCTGAGAAAAGTTCTCCATCTCCAGCAATCTTGAGCATCCCACCTTCCCAGTCAGGTCAGAGAGCACGTAATGGCGTGTTTTCAGAATTGCTGTGCATCCTTTTCCCAACTTTCACATATCCTAATTGCCACTAGCGAGATCTGGGGTTTTCTTCCTCTCATCTTAAACTGCTCTGCATTTTCCATAACCACTGGGGGAAGGCAGGGAGTTAAAAGCCCTAATAATGCATGTAAGTAGTTCAGGTTAATCTCTTCAATATTCATTAACTAAGCATTTGTTTGCAGAGCACGTCATTAGAATTACCATAGCCCATTCACCAACTTTATTATGCCCTTCTGAAGTTAATAGAAGTACTTTAGCCTTGATCAATGCAGGAAAAAAAAAAATCCATCAATATGTGTCTAGGGTTTGTATTGCACAACCTGGCTTCAAAGACAGGGTACTTCATTACCCGGGCTTCACTGTGACTATGATGCACTCTCTCTGCTCCAGCAGCCTGAAAACCACATTTCCATTTCAATAAGCAGCACTGCCCTAAAATACTGCTAGGCCTTCAGACAGAACGTATTCTAGCTCCTGGTGCCAAGCTCCTGCAAGATAACTTACCTTCCTTTGCCTTTTTTACATTTCAGCTTCAAGGGTTCAGAGCCTGCCTTTCAGGTGTGGGCAGAGGCGGGTACAGTCCTTGCTGATCGCCTGCGTTTGCTGCTGTGGAGGTTTATTTTTCAGAGGAGGTGAGGGGGAAAGGAAGGAAAACATTCATGTCTTCTTAGACACAAGCCATTTTTCATTTTCTTGCTTCTGTAACTCTCAGAGTTGTAACTTGAGTTCCTGTCAAGGATTGTTTGCTATCTTGTGTTTACCTTCTGCCAAGTGCAAATGATGCTAAAAAATGCAGCGACACTTTAATTGGTGAAATAATTGCCATGGGGGGAATACTTTATTGACATTGCAAGTGCCAACAGAATAAACCTGGTGCAATTGACACAGCACTAAATAACAAGCAGGCACTGCAGACAGCAGACTGTATGACTCTTTTTCAGCATTTACATTCTGTAAATAAAGACATGACACTGTTCCTCTCCAAGCACAGCTATGCTGAGCTGGTCACCTCCGCCAGGAAACTGAGTCAGCAAAGCTCCTTGAAGAAACAAGGCCAGTTTTTAAAGAAAATCTGTTTCCAGAGCTATTACTTTCTGCCAGGAGCCTTAAAAAGCACAAGCCTGTGCTTCTCACATGGTCTAATGACTTGATGTTTCTCATCAGTTGAATTTAGACGCCTCCAAAAATGGACATGAGATCCTTCTCTCCAGCAGCAACGTTCTGGAGCGACTGGCAGGTGTGTGCATATAAGTGTGTGTGTGGATATATATATATATATATATACACACGTGCATATATATTTATATGTCTGTGAGTGTGTAGATATATATATATAAACACATGCATATATATTTATATGTCTGTGTGTAGAGAGATATATATATAAAAACACATGCATATATATTTATATGTCTGTGAGTATATCTAAACATACATATACATGCATATATGTAGATTTATATACGTGAAAACAAGTTTATTCTCTCCCAACTATGATGCTCCATGCTCACATCTTAATACTAGTTAAAATGACCATTTTCCCTTGGAGACCTGCCGAACTGATCCTGCGAAGCGGCGCTGTACCGCAGCCGAGCCGTGGTGGGCTCCGCCGCCGCTGCGCTCCCCCCTTTCGCTACGCCAGGCTCCTGCTACCCAGACTCAGCATCAGCGAGATGCAGAGGCTGACACTGGAGCTGAAACCCTGCCACCAGCAAGACCCCTGCAGCGCTTCAGGCTCAGCCCCTTTTCTGCACAGGGCATTTCTGTTTTGCTGGACGAGCACACCGTGTCTAACCCCAGACTAGTTTCCGAAAAGGCATCGGAGGGTGAGGTTGGAGAGGGGTGAGCTGCAGCACGCTGGGCTGCTGCAAACTCCCACCGCTTCAGCGCTGTTTGGGGAGGGCAGAGGCTGGAGTGCTGAGACGCCACGAGTTACAGGAGAGAGGGTCGAGAAGGCCACAGTGAGAAAAGACCATGCTGGACCACCTAGAGAAACCCACGGAGCCCTTTAGGGACAGGCTACGCTACATGTCTAGACCAAAACCCACTGACAGACCATCGCCAAGATCAGCCAGGCATCGCTTTTGCCACAACAGCGAGCAGGAGCTGGGATTTCCAGTGAGGTTACAGGCATAACTCCCTTCAGAGTCACACCGGCTCCCCAGCAGCAGCTAATCCTGTTGTAACAGAATTGATTTTAAATATCTTTTTTTCTGTAATTGAAATACACATTTTGTCTTTACAGGAAAAAAATGAAGGATATGGGGAGAAAAAAAAAAAATCAGATTATATGCTTGAGGCTTATTGCACAAAGCTAAAGTACCTGCCACACATGCAGTTTTAGGCACTTAGGTCTCACACAATGGTCTAGAAAAGAAAAGGGAAAGGAAAAAAGAAATAAAGCATCTGTTATGATCATGCAAAGCTAGATTGCTGTAAAAACACTGAGCAAGAATGGGAGATGTGCCCTGCCTCAGTTGGGGCCTCTGAACCTTCGCTTTAAATACCAGTAGCTCAGGGGCATGAAAACACCAAATAACTCATTTACAGGACCACCAGCCCATGCTCAGTAACTTGTTAAATTTTCATCAAAACTCGCTCAGTCAAAAACCTCAGGATTTGATCTATGCAGCCAGTCCCACAGAAACTTCTCACCAGCAGCTCCACCTATTCAAATTTATTCACCAAGAGAGCACTTTGGAATAGTCTTGATTGAAGAGCTGTTGCTGTACTGCACTGTGGATGCCGATACTCACCTCCCCTTTCTAGACGTTGCTCTGCAGGTCCGGTGCCTGTGCCTTGCCTCTGCTAGAGGAGAGAATAGGATCCTAACAATAACTCCTGCAGGGCAACAAAATAACATTTTTATTTATATAGCTATAGAAAGATGTATATAATTTTTTTTAAAAATAATCGCTGATGTTTTTCAGAGCATCCAATTTTACAGCAGAAGGCTTAGCTGCAAAATTTAACACAGAACTTTGACAAATATGTGGGCTATTTTGGGGTATGAAAATATGTTATGGAAAAAAAGAAAAGAAAGCTTTAAGTTGGATTATTCTGCCTCTTGTCTGTCAGGATATACTGGTCCTGGTGGAAACTCGGGTCCTTCTCGCTGTACTGCAGTTGATGAACAGGGATTTTCCAGAGTAAAATCTCTCTACCCATCCTCACCTAAATGTGCACCAGAACCTCAGAAAACGAATTGCAGAGCTTAAGTGCAGCTGATGTCCATTGCATTGCCAGCACGATCTTGATAACCTGCATTCGTCAATTACTGACCCACCTTCATACTTCAAGATCTGCAATGTATCCACCCTCAGGAAAAAAATAAAAAGAAATATATAAAAAAAAAAATCACTGTGATACAGAAATTACTGATGCCTTTCTAGGAAAGGGAAGCTGATTGAGGCAAAAGGTAGAGGCTACATCCATATAAACGATGAGGCATTTAATTCCCACTGCCTTCTCTGTGTGGAGTTACAAAGCTGATTACCTTGGAAGAAGAGGGACTAAGCAGCCTGTTCACGATCACGCTGTTGGACCATGAAAAACCACCGGGCAACAGGGTGGTAAGAATTTGTCAGCACCCTGGGAGTCAGAGTTCCACTCTTCTCCATTGGGAGACAGGCTTCTCACCAGATGGGTCGTCTCCTTCATGCTTACTTGGTTTAAAAAGTAGGAAGTTTACCCATGTGAAAACTAATGGCAAGTCGTTCTTGTGTGCCCAGTTTATTCCAAATCAAGAACCAGAGGGCCAGATTTTAGATACCGAAAGTATAAGGGGCAACAGCACTAAGCGGCACTATTGTTCAAAGCAGAATAGGTAGATACATTCAAAGATAACAGCAACACCCATAACGTTTAAAGTTACCTCTCAGGGAAACCTGGCTCACTCTTTACTGGACACACAGAACTGAATTTTAGCTACTTGCAGCAATCAGTAAACTATCCCAAACAGACCTGAACAACTCACAGTTTTCTATTGCCACACAGGCTGTCTGTGCCTTGGCGTGAAGAAAGCATGCAAAGTGGAGTATGAGACCAATCAGTAGAATTTATTTCAATGAGAGAATGAATCAGAAAGCAGACGTATAGATCCATTCCCCAGAAAAAATAAACCAAACGCTGTTTAATACTGAGTCCAACAGTGGGCACCAATTCTATCCCATACCCATGCAATGCAGACAGGTTTTACTGGTTTGATCATAGCGTGTGCATAAAGTTCAAAGAAAAAGAACCACCCAAACAATCCCTTAACCAGAAAGGACATGGTCTTTCAGACTACAGCTTCAAGATCTTTTAGTTAGCATTAAAAACAAACAAATATAAATGAGTGCTTTTGTACAGCTCATGGAAAGGAGGTTGCAAAAGGACTAACGAAATGAAATCTTCCGGTCTCTCCTGTTCCCCATACCACAGCCTGTTTGTCAGCAGTAACAACGTGTGACATGTCACACAGGGCTCCGCTGAGCTGAGCTCCAGACCCTTGACACCAAACCACTGATAAAGTCATAACATGGAAAAAAGGGCCGTCCAAGTCCCTTCACAATGGCCAAGCTCAGCAATGCCCGCCTTCATCCAGCTATCTCCATTAAGTGTCTCCCACCACCCTTATCAGAACCAGAAGTGAAAGGTATTAGCAAAGGAAAGATATTTTTGCACAGTGCTCTTTCGCTGGATAGGGTTCGTGTCCGATTTCCACTGTCCAGCTCAGCAGCAATGGGCTGAGAGAGGAGAGTATGTGTGTGCCAGGGCACGGGTAAGGACTGTCAGCCAGCCGTGAAGGCCGCTCCCGACACGTGCATTCAAAGAGCAAGTCAAATGACAATCGTTCAACCATGCTCATATCATTTAGTTTTCCTTAGTGTCACCTCCTTTCTCTCCCTGTCCCCAACTAAGGCCATGATGATCTAGGAGCCAGCCCATAACCTCCCTCCACATCATTCTCTTTTTGGAGTTGGGGGAAGCGCACTGCAGGAGGAGATCACCAAGAAAGCTCATCACTTGTGACTCTGCATTTACAAAACAGAAGACAACCTTATATAGGCAAGAAAGATAATTAGCAGATATTGTTTCAGTCTCAACTCCTCCTTTATTCACTACTGTCTTCAAAGACATCCCCATCCTCCCGCAAAATAAACCCCTCATTGAAACAACAGGATGGACACATCATCTTGCGTGTTTTTACAACCTGACACAATATATCAAGCACTGACCTCTACTTCATCATTCTCAAGATTCAGCACTTGTTGTCTCTATCAGAATTTCTTCAGAGATGGGAAATATCAAAAAAGGAATCCAGCACTTCCTAAGACAGTATCTCCCTAGCCATAAAGTATTAGGGCCCTTAAATAAAAGCTGAAAGTTCCGCATGAACTGATGGTAGGAACAGATCATTAGTATTAAAAAATGCAAACACACAGAGGATATGCCATCCTCCTGCACCACTAGTATTTCTGATCAGATGGTCTAAGTAAATCCAACTTGGTATTTATGTATTCAACTTGAAGAAAAATACATATTAAGGACAGAATCACAGTTAGGAATATGACAAATGATGCTGCCATTAGCCTCCAACCAAGCATCACTGATCCAGAAAATTAGGAGACTGGATAAAAAGAAACCCAACCAAACTGACATAAGAAACATATAATTAGGGAGTTCAAAAAGTCTTAATGTTGCTGTATAGTCAGGACAGCCTGTGACTAAGGCATCTAAGTGCTTGTATTCCTACAAACATTTTTAAAGCTGATCCCACTTTTCTGAAGTCATTGAAGGAATAATCACTAGCATGCGTTCACTTTATCAGGCTTTTTTCTTCTCCCCCCTTCAGGAAGTCCCCATTTCAAAGCGACTACATGGAGGTGGAGGCTCAACGAGGAGCACCAGCTGGGGGGCTCCTGCACCACATTTCTGCCCTTCTGGAGGAGCAGAGCACCAACCAGCAGAGCGAGTGCTATTTTAGGGGCAGAGCTACTGGAGAAGCACAAGACAACCAGCAGTTGCCAGCCCTCTGAGGAGACTCGCCTCTGTTTTGCATGACTGGGGCCTCACAGAGCAGCCCGTTCCACTCACGGGTTTGGCTTTTAATTTGCAACGGCAGAATTGGCTTAGGGCTTTTTTTAGAAGGCAGAACACATACAAAGAAAGGCCTGAAGATCCTTCTGCTGGAGTCCACCAGAAGTTTGGTGCCGGCAGTTCTCCGTGGTTCAGCCTCATTGCCACCAGCAGGCAAGGATTCAGTGGCGTGGGGCACATTTCAAGCAGAAACATGGAAGCCCCTCAACAATTAAGCCATTTAACCTTTAAAGACTACAGCTAAGTGACATGGCTAATCCACCAGTGAAACTCTATGTGCCTGTCTCCCCCATAAGAGTGGCATTTCAGCCTCTGCAGAAGACGGATAATAAGTTGCATTATCTCTGATACCACGGTGGACTTAGTTAAGAATTTTTAGCCTGGCTGTACTCTATATGTAACATTAAATACAGCCATTGCTAATTAGCCGATTTCTTCATATACACGCAGGCAAATGATCTCAATTATGTTTAATTGCATGGAAAGTTCCAAGTGTCTGTTCTATTCTGTTAAGATCATTCAGAACTCAGTAAAACCTGCAAACGCCTAATTCTTTAAATGACAGTTTTTAATTAATTTGAACTCAGGCTAATTAAAAGATTTGCAGATTGCAACAATCCAGTCCATTTTCAACTGGCAAGCCTTCACGTCTGCAGAAAACATGTTCTGTCTTCTGTTCAGATTAAAGATTCAGCCCCTACTTTTAAGTGCAAAAACCTCCTCAGCCTTAACAGTGGAATTACAGCTGACAGGATGTAATAGAAATGCTCTGTTGGTTTGGGCTCTAAGCTACAAACCATCTCTGGAGAATACCCAAGCCGACTGCTCCCCCTTGCATGAAAATCTAGCTGCTGCAGACAGAAACAAGAGCTTTAGCCAGAGCCTTTGGTGGTAACAGCCTTGGCTTACTCACCCTCATCTACCAAACACTTACCTGTCCGTGCAACGCTGTATGAAGGGTGAAACCAACACCCAGCTCTGACAGCCACCTTGCAAGAAAATAAGGGAACTGTATTTGCTAGGTAGCCCCCAGAAACACTAACTGCAGTGGGCAACTTCAAAAAGGTAAGATAGAATATTTTACTTTAAGTTTGCAGTCAATGAAAATAAGGCTTGTGGTTGTGCTATAGACCTCTCCACACCCACAGCTACTTTTACCCTCACCGATCGATTCTAATGACATTTGAGAAAGGGAAAGTGTCTCTGGTGACAGCCCTACAAGTCAATAGCTGGCTAGAAGCTGGACTCTGAAGCCAACATGGGCAGAAGTTCTTTTTCTCATATTCTGAACACCAGAGCCTGGGCCAGCTAGCACCTCCATAATCTCCAAGGCAGCATTGTGACGTGCTGTTTCCATCCCCGTGGAAAAACCTCCCCATGGACATGGTAGAGCCCTCATCACAGGAGGGTTTCGGGGTGCGATTGGGCAGGGTGCCAGATAATCTCATCTAGGCTCCCTTCCCCACGGAAGTCTGGGCCAGCTGATCTCTCCAGGTCCCTTCCAAGCCAGGGTTCTGCGATCACTTGGAGCACAGAGACGAGGAACTGAGGTCACTTTTGCACAGGGCAAAACAAGGGCTTGAGGCGGACACAGGACCCGATCCCACGGTGCGCAAGTTCTGCTGCTTTCAGTGTGTGCTGCTTTAAATGTGTGAAAGTCACTAAGTCCTTGACTGGCACAAACAAAGTTGAATTTTCAGCACAACACCTTCACACAGCTGCTGGCAATGAGCTTCCTTCGCATACAAATATAGTTAATGTATACAGCGATTGTTGGCTTGATTTCTCCATTGAGAGTGAGTAATGCATATAGCCATAGTAACCACCTCCTGCCACTGAGGCTTCCTTCCCGTCTGAAGTCAGCCTGTTTATGCACGGATCTGTGGAGAGGAGCTTACATTTCTCCTGGTTGGAAGAGCAGGTGAGGGTGACCTGGTTCTGCTGTTCCGCAAACACGCTGCAGAAGTGACATGGAGTGACCTTGGCTGTTGTTCTGCACGTGGTTTTCCAGCATGTCACATGCATCTGTTACCCACTTCTTGACCCACTTGAGGCTACATAAACCAGCCAATATTCTCTTTGCTAAACAGGGTTATTAAAAATGCAACTTTGCATGCAGGAATACCTCCAAACAAATTTCCCCATCAAGGTATTAATAGTTTTAAGGTGTTTGAAAATCATTCTCAATTAGTTTATGGAGCTTCACAGCAAAATAGGTTTGTAGTTAGTATTCACATTAGCATTTTGCTTGCTTAAAGCATCTCAAATCAGAGGACATTTAGCTTTTAATGTTTTAAAGATACAAGCATGTCAAAGCCTTTAGCACAAGATAACAAAATCCAATTTCACTTGCCCAGATCAGCCTTTAAGTGTTGCTACCCAAGTGCTGAACTCGGGTCTCAGATCTGATCTGAGCTTTATCCCTTTCTAACTGGGTAAAAATAAACACATCGTTTCTTGCCCTTTGTGGAGACAAAACCTGGCAAAGAAGGAAGCGCATGTGTACTGCAAAGGACTGAGCCAAGCAGCAAAGATTACCCCAAAAGAACATGCAGCAAGTACTACTGTTATTGAGCTCTTTATAGTAAATAGTGGTGCTTATATATAAAATTAATGATTGAGATGGTAGCTTAGACTACAGACCTGTGCCTGGAAGAAGGGGAAATTCTGCCTCCTTCCCCAGGAAGCACTAAAGAGGTTACAGAGACCTTTGCATGGAGGGAAGATACTTAGAGACTAAGAAAAAGATCAAAGCTATGATTTTTTTTTTTTTTTACTGTTACACAGTACCTTACTGAATGAGAGGGAAGCCGGCCATGTGCGTGAACCGTGGAAAGCAACTTATTTTAGAGAGCAGTAAAACAGGTTTTACCTAAATTGCTGAGCTTAACTTTACCTTGGGCTATGCACAAGTGCAGAAGTTACCAGAGCCCAGGTGGCATCAGTAATCCCACTGAAACCCTTAGCTTATCCTCAAATTGTGAGGGATCATTGTGACTATCTAACAAAAAATCATCAGTTCGTATCAGTGGTCTGAATGGTCACTGTTTAATATTTCAGTCCAGCAGACTTCCCATCCAAGCACACGTCCTTGTTAAATATGCTGGGGACTGACGACGTTTAATGAGCCTGGGAGAAATCCAGGAAAATGTTATCACTGAACAACAGACAGAGACTAATGCCAGACTTCAGCTACCTGATTTAAAATTTTTATCACACTTCAACACTACAACGAACAGAAAATACTTCCCAAAGATTAGCTCCTATCTCTCCCCTAATCGCTTTCTACCTTAAGTTCTGAGAAACGGAAGAATTCTGGGGAGTTGATGGTGGAGGGGACGCTCCAGTTTCTGTAGCGCAAGCCATCCAGCACTTCTTAGCTTATGGGGCAAAAGACACTCCTGTGTCCTCCCTACCCACAGCTTTAGAGCAATAAGTCTTTTTAATTGCACACATCACACCCAATAGTAAAATTCTTAAAGAATTTAATCTTTCCCTCCTACTGACCTAAAATATCAGTTTTATCTCAACCAAATATTAAGAAAAGATAAAGGAGACTTAACAAGCAAGTATCACTCTCCTATCAAACAGTGAAGTCGCCTCCCCGAGAACTGTACCGCAGGACTGGCACTCGCCTGGGCTCAGCCAAAAGGCTTTTCACCCCCAAGCAATGGTCGTTTGCAGTCCTCCTGGTGCGCAGCCTGGGCGAGATAATAAAACTGTATCTGCAGTTTAGGTCTAGCTCATGTCCTTTCTTCTCACCAACTCTTGAATAAACATGACAGTTTCTCATCAGGCCTCAAGTAGTTAGATTTATAATAAACAAGGCTTGGGAGCAGGAGGGAAAGGGGGAAGGAAAAAGTGTTATTTGAGTACTCCAGGCTTCAGAAACAGAACTAAAATCGGAGGCTGTGTGACCTTGCTTCAGCACCTGCATGCCTAAGCGCTGTGCTTCCAGTGGTGATTAGATGCTATTTCCCCCCCCTCCGGGGGCTCTGCCTCCTTCTGCATATGAGATGGGCCTGCGTGGGGAGGAAGGCAAAGTCAGGTGGTGAAGGAGACTGCTGTCTGTAAGTCCCTTTCCACTCTGTTGCAGAAGCTGCCTCCTGCATGAGTCAGAAGTGGGAAAAGAAAGACGACTTCAAGATTCAAGTAATTGCTTGCTGCATTAGTATTCCAGGAGGCTTCACCACAAGTACCTGTGTGATGGCAAACAAGCTTTTTACACCAACCTTTAGACAGGCAACCACTGTAACTGGTCTTATTTTCTGTGCAGCTAGGTTTAAAGCCCCTGCTTTGCATGGAAATGCTGAGTGGAAGTGCATGAAAGGACTGCACACCAGGGCCGCAGCCAAAGCACTCAAGACCCATCCTTTGGAGCTATACAAATTACACCTGTGCACACGTGTACAGAGTGTTATGTACTCACAAATGGAGGCTTTCAACTTTTCACATAATGAGCCCCAAATTAGCAGTTGACCCAATGTGCATCTTGATTCTTTGTTGGTAACATGAAGGTAACCGTGTGTGGATACCCTAAGTACCATATAGAAATGAATGGGCGAGAAAAATATTTAATCTTCACCTGTTTAGCCTAGCATGCAGCAGCTAAACATTGGCAAAGGTTTTTCAGACACACACAATCCCTCGAGCAGGCTAAGCAGCAGCAGCGCGTTTGAGCAGCGACGAGCTGCAGCCGCGTTCTGCTCACGCAGGGAGAGGCAGGAGCAGCCCCCATCCTGGCAGCCTGCAGAGCTGAGCAGCCCACTGCCTCTCTGGGGGACAGTGGCCGCGCACCAGCCAGCCCACAGACCGCGCTCGGCAAGCACACCTTGCCTAACGCCACACAGCGCTCCAGCCGCAGGCATTGGGCGGGTGAAGGGGGGACAGCAGCCTCGCAGGGTGCTGTTCCCCAGCGTATTGACACCCCTGAACGATGACTTCTGCCCTGGCCAGCGATGGGGATAGCGGCGTTTGCTCCATCTCTGCAGCAGGCAAGCAAGGCAACAGCACAGTACCTTGTGGCATGTTCTGGGGAGCTTTTCGGTGTCTAAGCAAACCGTTAAACTGATACTGAAACGAACACAATAGCGCTCAGATTTCCCGCTGCCGGAGAAAGCCACAACAGAAGAAGTCGTATTGACTCACCTCATCCTGACTATAAGTAAGAAAATTAAAGGCTTCTTTTAAAACCTGGATTCACTTCCAGTTGCTAGATCCATGATAAAAATAAACCAAAGATATTTTTCTAAGCTTTATCCTCAATAGATAAAAAAAGAAACAATTAAGGCACGACACATAAGCAAACAGAAATGGCTCCTCATCATGGCCCCCACCCTCCACCAAGATTAAACAAAATATACTGTAACTGAGCAGCACTGGATCTTTTTCCCCGGGGCTTATCATAAGCCTCTGGACTTTTAAATTACAATAACCTTGTATTTCCTTCAAAGGTTATAGGATTTTCTGGCTGTACTGTAAAATACAACTGAAATGCCACACTTGAGTATCAATATAAGTAAATAATACACCCAGATAGATCATTCTGAAGTAAAACGGAGCCAAAACAACAGCTGCTTACTCACAAAATTAGTTTTTAATAACTTAATACAGTGCAAAACCCTAAAAAACATTGTTAGCTCAGTTACTCTGAAGAAAAAAATTAACTAATACAGTATTTGCTCTCTAACGTAAAGGCTCAGGTATGCACAGGGAAATCAAGAGCTAGCTGTCCCTGCTATGTGGGAGATCCCAGCAGTATGAGGTGCTTGTTCTCCACACAGAGATAACCTTTTCAGGGATGTACTTTAGTCCAAAGGAAACAGAATTTCATCATCGTGTATTAAGTGACCACCCACAGGCTAGAGTTAGAACAGAGACGCTGTATCACAAGCCAACCTTTCTTTTTTAAAAGAAAACTGCAGTCAACTGTTACAACACAGTAGCTTAGCCAAGGAAATTTGGGATCTTTCCACCCCTATAATTTTCTTCAGGATCTAGTGACACACACACCCACCCTTTCCCTGCACTCTCCTTTCCTCATCCCAGAGCATAACCAGTGCTGGGAATGTCCCACAGGAAAAAAAACAACTGCACTGGCCATCTCCCTAGGCTCCCCATGTTGCAACGAGGAACATGTACGCCGCCACCATCATATTTCTCCAACACCGAAGAGTTTGTTTCTGATGCAGAGTTTTAGAAGGAAAAGATGTTTTCAAGCCCTGCAAACAAGCAGTACGTTCAAAGTCCATCTACGCAATACGAGCTGCAGTGGCTACTCCTGAGCAACGCATGTTGTCCCTGGCTTTGTGCCACCTTTCTTTAAGAGCCCCAGAGGTTTGTATCACACACACAGTATGCCGCGCTCAGGACTGGGGCTGTGTACTGACTGAAATGGTACTTCAGATCATTCCCAAATATGCTTCCAGGTCCTTTGTACCTCCTTCCTTCCTGCCCACATACAGAAAGTTTTTCATTGCCTGCTTTCCTCAAGGTTGTGCAAAGGCTCAGCTATTCACCCAACCGCTTCGGGTTCAGTTTTACAAGTGTAACACCATGCACGTTTGATACAACTACGTTGACACTTCCTATTGCCATTAAGACTTCTTGCATAGACTGTGGCCAATTTTGTCCATGCAGTCAATTCTTGAAGCTAGGCGGAAGCCTGCACTGCAAGACTAAATCTCTGGGGCAGGTGAACCTAGACTTCTGTCCTCCTAGACAGGCGGCCTTACTCCGACACCATCTTTTTGTTTGTTTCTCTGGTCAACTTTGAGAACGCACAAGGCTAAAGGAGAAAGTTGCTGCCCCACTACCTTTGTTACATTGGTTTCCCTTTTCAGTGGTTTCTCCACAAACCTGTTTGGAAAGGAAGACGTGGCAGAAGGAAGAACGCAGCACGCAGTGATGCTCTTGCACATTCCTCCTGGAAAGATGGGGTAGTGCAGCAAATACCACAAAACTTTTAATAGACATACACCAGTAGACTTGTGTATTTCCATTTCCAAAGACATCCTCAGTAAAAAAAAAAACCACAAAACCCACAAAAAAACCAAACAAAAACAACCAACAAACCTATTTTTATGAGCAAATTGGCTGTAATGCTTGCTCAAAACCCAACACAGCCCAACAATAATGGATTAGGAAGAAATACCATAAACACATCACTGGTAACAACATATATTGTATAAGGGCTCCCACAATTCTTGAGCTTCCATTTTCAAACAACAGCTAACGACCATAAAAAACCCCAACCAGCAAAAAAAACTCCAACCCAAAACAATCCCCACTTTCTAGACTCAAATTTGCATTTATAATTCAGTTCGAAAGCCATGCAGGCGTAAGAGACATGGAGAGTTTCTAATCACATGCATGATGCTAATGCTGAGCGTGAAACACGTGCACGGATCCAGTTGGCTCTTCTTACTAGTTCCCCTTCACAAGAATCATTCAAAATAGGACAAGATATTCCAGCTGACCACCAGCTTTTCAGCCAAGAACTCCAGTTAATCCCAGGTTGAAGGACAACATGTCAGAAGGGACACCAGGTTGTTCCTTAGCAGGAGTTTAACATATCGCAACTATGAGAAGTGCAGGCAGAGAGCAGTCAAACAGATGAAAAAGAGAGGATTATACTAGCTTGTTATTTCTGTTCTGAAATGGACGCCCTCTTTGATAGAAGTCCCTAATTTTTACAGCAGTGACCAGAACAATCCAGACTGCCATTCAGGAAGTGGGGAAGCACCTTGCCCTGGTTGTCAGGCATGGTCCAGGACTACCAAGATATTTACATCACCAACTACACAGTTTTCAGCATGGCATAATTCAGCCTAACTAGTTATCCCTCATTTCTATATACTCCTAGGAAAGCAGCCAATTTAGATTGGACTGGGGTAGACACACACGAATGTGTCACTGGGGATATAAAGCTAGCAGACTGTCCCAAATTTTATCACACTGCAGAAGGGAAATTGTTGAGAAAGAATTGGAAAGTAAGCCTGCTTCAGACAGTGAACAAACTGGAATATTTCAAAAGTAACCAGATGGAATGCACAAAGGAGTTTCTTTATATATAAACCAACTTTGCAAGGTTGAAAGCATTTTTTTGTGAAGTAAGTACTTGACCTTTGGCTGTTAACAAACTCTAAGAAAAAGGAGCAGAGAACCTCTCCTTACATCTTCACAAGAACACTTAAACCAAACCTATAAAGCTGGGTGTCACAGTTCCAGTGGAGTTTGTCCCATTTTTGACCTGACTTACTCCAGAAAAGTACACTGCTAGAGAATTCCTGGAGAACTAGACATATACCTCTGAACCAAGAAAACTGTAAGCATAAACAAGACACAAATCCTTGCCAGCAGCTAACACTTTTGACACTGCTGAATCTGTAGCCTAAGTGGTTTTTAGGCTTCCTTACTCAGAATTTTATATTTTGTTTACAACATCTGTAAATAAATCCCACTACTCACAATCAGTACTAAATACTTCCTGAGAAATCTATCAAAGACCATATCAGCTGTTCATTATATTGCTTGTTTTAAACAGGCTTACTTACCAGCACTTACATTTAGGATCACTTCCTACAGCTAGGCCATGCTTTCAGTTTGTAAAGCTCAAAAGTCCTACCGTTTGTGCAGGATGTTAACTTCATTCCAAAGCTAAGAAAATTCCAGCCAAAGTTTCAAAGGCCTGGGAGGAAAGGGATTTTTGGCTACGTTAATTTGCACATGCTAGCACAAATACCACAGCATAGATATTTTGACCACACCAAATAAAAAAAAAAAGTTCTGTCTTATTAATAACACGGATAAGCGTAAGGGGAGGACAAGGAGAGCACGGGAAGTGGTTCAGGAAAAGCTTCATGGTCCATCTTCTGGGCAGGCACGTATGATCAATTGCATTTAATTCAGAGTTCAGTTCCAGAGCCTGTTTTATCCTAGAGGTGGGAAAGACTCCACTACTAGATCCAAACAGCACACAAGAACAGCTTCCTAGTTTGAATACCAGACAGACTTCACCAGGCAAGAGCAAGTGGCAGGCACTGTCAGTTGGAATCAGCGGTGAAAGAGAGGTAGAGATGCAGAAGTAGGGGAAAGTGAAAGTCTAAAATAAACCACTAGCAGGGAAATAGAAAAAGATCACAGAACGCAGAATCGAGACCAGAGAGTGACAAGATGAAGACATTATACAACAAACGATGAACTGAAGAGCATCAGCTTCAAACTGTTTACCCTCTCATTACCCCCAAAAAAGTACGCCAAAAATGAACTGGAAAGAACAGAGAACACACACCACAGAAAAAGAAATACTGCTTTTACAACAGGATTGAAGTAATGTACAAAGCTGTATAGAACCACATGCTGAACCGAATACTTTCTCCAGATTATGTAGATAAGAAGTATTAGAGTGCCTGATACTGAGATGTGCGGTTGCTTTGAACTAAGACAGCTCAAGAGTCTCTGCACTTGTAAAACAGGCCATTGACAATCTGACATAACACACAGATAATTAAAAATTGACTCTGTTGAAGAGCTATTAGTTGTGCTGGCGCCAGCTACTCTCTGCACTAAATGAGGGAGCCTGTGGGAAAGAAAAAAAAGTCCAACAGCATATTGGATACAGCATGTAGCAAGAATATTAAAACTGCACAGCGAACCTTATTACAGAGCTATTTTCAACACTGATACTATCAAGACACCTGAAAGCAAAACCCCAGAACACAGCTATTTCTCTGCATGAATTCAATGTAAAAATCTACAGGGTTTTCTACATTGATGTCTGTTTGAAATTTTGTTCAAAATACACAGTTCTCCAATTTATTTGCTAGTTCCATTAGCCACTATTCATTGCCAACTGGAAAAGCGCTGCCAGGAAAGAACGCAGAAATGCTGTCAAAGTAGCTTGATGTGTCCATGCATTTATTTGCTATGCAACCCAACAGAGTTCAGCAACGCTTGGCTTAGAACAGCATACTGAAGTAGCACATTTTTCCAGAGGAAAAAAAACCACCCCAAACAATCAATATTTATACACCATGCTTATTACTGTGGATTCTATCATGTAAACTCCAAAGATTCATTTACCGTTTTCTGGGGACATGAACCTTATTACTGCATAACCTTACCCTGGTAAGCAGCTTGACATTTTTGCCCTCCCATTTCACCATTTGAAAACAAAGTCAGACGAGCATTTATTAGTTTAATTAGTAACACGCTTGACATTTCCTACTTGAATTTCTTTACAAGAGCATTTTCTGGCAGAAAGGGAGCAAAAAAACCCATTTACTCACCCTTTCCCCCATGACCAAGAGATTTAAATAGAAATGAACCCATGTCTGCAAATTTACTGTGACACTCAAATTTCTTAACCTATTAGAGCGAAGTAAATATTTATTAATGAACCTTTCTTTCTCACTTGAGTTTGCAAAAACTCTAACAAAACCCTTTGCCTCAGCAATTCTGATAACATTTTTTTTTGACCTTCTTAAGCAATACCTGCATTTTATGCAAAAAAGCAACCAAGCTGCATGTATTTTGCACAAACTTGGCAGTCATCCCTATAATTTACCTTACTTAAGAGAATACGTAAAACACAGGAAAAAAAACAATTGTTTTTTTATTATTCCCCTGGTCCTCACAGAGACCAGAACGATGTCTATAAATCTTACCTGTGGTTAAGTTATAAAGAAATATATTTCAGGAATAGGTTAAAACAGATAAATTAGATGAACGGTATAATTGCAATGGAATGTACAAGGCTGTACTTCGACATGATTTGAACAGATTCAATAAGAAACTGGAAAAAACCAAAGAATCTCAGTATTTCAAAATCTAGTCATTACAAATTAGATACAAATAAAGGCAGTAGTGCTACAAAAAAGAAAAAGACATATATTAGATCACCCAAAACTCCGGCAGTTTTATTAAAATAGAGATACTAATGAAATAACTCTGCCAACTGCGAAAAGATATGTTATTCATGTCACATGTAAATTAAGGACAGTGTTCTGCCACTCAAAAATGTGCATCAAATTCTAGTACTGTCTTTCATATGAAAGTATTTTTTAAAAAATGAAATTACTTGAATAGTTATATAATGAACAATATAAGAAATCCTGTTGGTGTACAGCAGAAAATGACAATGCTGACAATAGCTACCATGCATCAGATAATACTGTCAAAAAAGTACAGATCTTTTTCTTAAATACTAGATAATACTTTCGTAATGCGACATTTCCTTTCATTCTTTAAAAAAGTTTGTACATCAATGAATTTTTTTTAGCACATTTTCCCTAATTGATGCTATTTGCTGAAAAGTCATTCAGATGCGGTGTTTTACTTGCTCAAATTCACATCTCCTCATAGTTAGAAATGTCTCCACATATTTACTACCTGAAGAACTTGCACCAATACGCTGATAAATACAGCTTTCAACGTAACATGTTCTAATTTATATAATCCATTTTATTTTTATGTTTGTACCTTAGACATCAGGAAGCAACACTGCACAAATAGTAATGGTATTCAGAAGAGACAAAATTAACAAGATTAAACTATAAAAGTGCTTAACCTATGAAGCACACTGCTTGCCAGATCGCTAACAGAAGAACCTACAGACAAAAAGAGTTGACGGTGACTCCTATTTTGCTTTATGTTTCCCTATACATATATTTAAGAAGGTTAGTTACCCAACAAAAGTTGCATTCAGCTCCCAGCACAGATGCTAATAGTTCTACCAAGACCATCCGAAGACCTATTTGCTACACAGTACATCAGGTTTTTTTTAGACTAAAGCTTCTGCAGTTATTACTTTTTCTTCTCAATTGATAGTTAAGCTACTTTCTTTTTAGATTTAAGCCAGAGTATGCTAGTTTCACGTTTAAAAATCTTTACATATATTCATACATATGTATAAAATACCGAACCCTCAACAACAGAGCCCTATAAAGTGAGGTTCACTGTTTCTGCACTTAACTTGCCACCACTTAGACTGTGAATCATTGCAATCATGTTGGAGTGTTTGTTCAGTTCTTCCTTCTGTAGTTTTACAAGCGCTTCTTTTTCTTCTAAGCGTCCTTCCAACTGGGACTTTTGAACTTCCAGAGAAGATGCCTGCAGAAACAACAACAAAAAAATGTTATTATTAAACTGAAATACATATTATGTGGGAAACTGACATTTAGTTCGACTTTGTTATAGTTTTAGTTTAATTTTGTTTAATTAATACGCAATACAGTGAAAGCTGAGCGGCCCGGTGGTGAATTTAAGCAAGTAATTAAATAAACAGAGTATTAAAATTACAGTCTTGTTTCAGAAACATCTCTCGGCTACACATATGGTACACATGAATGATTACAACTACTGCCACCCTTCAAAACATTAGATACCATGCAAAAGCATCAACCCCCATGTTCTCGTTGTCCTATTTAAGCAGGAGTGTTCACAGTTAAACCATACACATTTCATTTCAAACTCCACACGGGTAAGTATTTACCGAGAACAAGAGAAATATTTGCTATATACTGGATAATAGTGCTTGGAGAGATTGGACTTTGCTTCCAGGGAAGGGAAATACAGCAAACACTTTTCCAGACTGCACACTTTGTGACTGCTGTTTGCATGTAAAAGAAATCTCTGCCTTGAGTTTACAGGCAAGGACATAAAGGCTGCACTGAAGTTTTGGGGGTTTTGTTTCATTTTTTAAACATTAGTTGTTTAACTTGGTATAGCCAAACTGCTCCTGTTTTGAAAAAATACACTTTTTTTTTTAGGGATAAAAATAGATATTCTATTAGAATTTCAAAGATGAAAAAGTAAGTCAGATGCATTTTGGTGTGTACATATGTTACATATGTTATTTAATTCAGGACACAACAAAGGCGAGAAAGTAAGCCAATCCACATTTTACAATAGTCAAAACTACTGAAGAGGAGTGTGCTATATTCTCTTACTTAATATTGCCCTAGAGGTGCAACATTTTTTTTTCCTTCCAAACATTATATACTCGCACACTATGCTTCATAAAGTGTCATTAGAGCCTGACCTTAACTTCTTTTCTCTTAAATTCAAGCTTAGCTACTGAAAACTCAACTAAGCCTGAGATAATTTGCTCTTGTCCACTACATAAGACTGCTCTGGTTTCTTCAGCCACTTTACCACTGAAATACTGATTTACCAACTTTATCAGTTATATAGATATCTAAAATTCTGGGCTCTAGAATGCAGGTGCAAATAATTCCTTACCTTGATACTCAGTTCCTTCCTTGCTTGTTCTGTTTTACTTAACTCCTTTCTAAGAATATCTATAGTTTGTTCCATATCTGTTTTTTCTTTCTGCTGAGCTTTCAGTTTTTCTTCCAGAACTTTTATTTTCTGTTCCAAGGCTTAAGAAAACAAACACATTAAAAGATGGGTTGCAAAACTTGGAAAAGAAATACTGCATTGCCTGGGAAACAAGGCTTTTTTTTCAGACTCAACGTGGCTGTTTAATAATCAAATTAATGAGCAGCGCCACCTACTGCTAAATTTTAGTTGTTGCGTCCACTCATTTGCAGAAGAATTACATTAAGCTCTTTTAATCTGCAGTTCCTACAGAAAGTATTTCTAATTGACATGCCGTAAAAAGATCCTGCAGGGACATACTATGCTGTGCAGAGATTCAGTGAAGTCCATATTATCTGGGAAATCACGTTTATGTATCCTTTCAAAAAAATAAAAACCTACATTTGTTTCATTCAACAGTTAAATTACGTATGCCTGGCTAAGTAAGATTTATGAGTTAGTTAGTAAGATACAGCTGCTTATCTGGTGCACTTAACATCTAGCTCACCCAGTTAGTTCTCTAGGTTCAGTGACCTTTAGGTAAGTGACTTACTCGCTATTTTGCCCTCTTTCTCCTGTAGCTGTTGCTGTAATTCTTTTCTGTGATCTTCGGTTTCTGCCAACTGTGCAGCAGTCCTAAAGTCGCAGAGAAATAAATTTTAATGATCAAAGTGAGATATGCCACCTTTTCTTTGTCGTAAGAAGCTAGAATGATTTCGTATCATTTCCAGTTGCTGTCAGGAGCTTCAAATCAACAAATATATGAATTTGCAAGGTGTGAGTACAAACAGATTTTATTTCCTTTTTTCTCCCCCATGAAGCAGTCATTTCCCATCTCTGATCATGGACACACGGTAGAAACTACTGAAAAGGTTCCTATGTGGAACTTGAACACCAGAAACTCTTGCCTTTGATTACAGAAACAAAGCATTCAAAATGCCATGACAGAACTGAAATTGTCATTCAATCAGAGTCAAAATTCACTGCCATCAGCGACTGAGTATGCTGAAGTTTCAGCTCTTAGTACGCTCCTGAATCGACAACACCATTAGTAAAAACTGCTTCAGGTATTTTCCATGCAAGCACATCTATGCATAAAGATTTTCCAGTACCATTCTGAACATCTTCCAAAAAACCCGACCCTTTCATAAGATATCGCCGTAGCCCATATACAGGTCTGCTACAGTCCTCACTAGTTAGGATAATATTTAGTTTCCACGATCATTTAATGTACAGGTACTGTCATCTACCAGCATTACAGCTATAACCTGAGCACTTTATACTCTGTGAAGCTAATCTACTTTTTCCATTATTAGCTAGCGTAATTTTTAAGGCATATTCCTCTAAGGCACTTACCTTGCATAGATGGCATCTACTGACACTCATTTACTTGTTTATCTACTTCTTACCTGCCAGTTTCTAAGCTGCAGCCTCTCGCAAGAGAGGGACAGAGTGTATTTCCAGGGTCTCCATTTTATTCATGGCAGTTCAAGGATACCTATATAATAACTGCTCTCCCGACCCACCTTGAAAAAGGGGCAGCTTTCATCAGAGTATCTCCCCGATTACACTGAGCTGCATATTGTACCAGTGAAAGCAAGTGTCCAAATTTATTCAGTAGCAAACTAACTTATCAGTATGAAAATTTTTCCATTTGAATTGGGAGTCGAGGCAGTGATTTGGATTGCTCTGATTACTGACAAGGCAACAGCCTAGAAGGATGAAGTGAACTTTGCAAGTAAAACCAAGAACAGCATTTTATTTCTAAACCAAATACAAGGCCTGCCTATAAGCATATTTTAAAGATAACTTCTGCAAAATGAAGTATTAAATAAAATTTCTCAAATAGGAACCCTCTTTCCTTAGTTACATTGGTCAAAGGTACATCAGATCTCTATTTTAAGCCATCGAAAAGAGACTATGATTTTTTTCTCAAAAACACAGAAGTAATGCTAGTTTTATGGTTGAGGAATGATGGTTTATACTACAGACAGAATATCAACCATCACTATTTCTAATATGATTTTTAAATCTATCAGTTTAGTAGAGTTAGGGTTTTTTTCTGATCTGGTAACATTATAGAGAAACCTTGCATGCTAAAACGGAATACTTGAAAGTCTTTGGGTGATAACACCATTTAAGAATTCAACCACCACCAAAAAGACACCTCCCCACCCCCTCAAATGCACCCAAGAATGGGCTTCTCTTCATTATGCTTTGTAATTCCTACTGTCACTGAAGTCTGTGGGTATTCCTCCCCACCCCCAACCAATACAGGAGCAAATGAAATAAACCAGAGTCACTACTGTGGATTTTCATCTAACATACACGTATAAAGTAACCCTGAAGCATCTTTTGCTTCCTCCAACTCCACTTCTCGGATGTTACTAAAAGCACAATTGAAAAATTCACACTACAGTGCTATTTAGTTTTACTGCTTATCTTTAATTTGCTCTAAAAAGACCGAATTGAACTTACCTGTCATTCTGCTGCTTGAGTGATTCACTTAGTTTCTTCATTGCTTCCATTTGTTTATTTAGTGAATTGCATGTAATCTGCAGATCTTTGTATTGTCTTTCAGTTGTTTCATGCCTACAAATGAATTAGGGGGTTATGGTTGAAGAGTATTAAGTGCTTTCGAAGAGATTTTATTTTCATAGTTTGTAAAAAAAAATCTTGACATCATCTGTGCAATCATCCCACTAAAGCTAAAAGCAAGGTGGTTTGGATGTGGGGGTTTCACTGAGGATTTTTTTTGTGATATTTTGTTGTTTGTTTGGGTGTTGTTTTGTTTTTCAAATAAACATACTTAGAGGAAGAAAAACAATTTTAAAAAGCACCAAACTTCAGCAGATCCCTTACTTATCCTTAAGTATTAATGATCGGGAAGCAATCTTCCTCCAGTAGAAAACTCTTAGGAACTGATAAAACATACAGATGACTTCAGAAATCCGACATACACAAGCTGTTACAAATTCGCTATTTGCAGTCATCTTTTAGGGACCATTTGAGTCAGTCTATGACCTCTAGTTGTCTGGTGATAGTAAAAACTGAAGATACTGAAGACAACGCAATGTGCATTTAATACAAGTCTGAGGCAGATCTTATGCTCTAAGCAAATGTTTTCCTACGTTTCTACCAAAAGGAGAATTCTCTCCCCTGGTATCAGTTATCTGATCATTTTTAAGGAGCAGTATATTTAAAGTGTGCAGGTTGTTTAGAAAGCAAATTTTTGATTTATAAACACATTGTAAGGATCAGAAAGCTATTTTATTCCTACTTTGGAGAACTTAAAACTGTTCGATACTAGATTGAAGCTAGTCACGTAGATTAGTTAAATACATGTTCACAGAGTGTATGGCTGCATACAATTCAAGTAAAAAAGAAGGCATTTCCACAGTGACCATACTAGATACTTATTCAAGAAACCCCATAATGCACAAGTTTTATACATTTTTTTCCTCCCTCAATGACTCCCTTATTGGCAGTAACACACCTTCAAAGTAGTCTAATACAATGCCTGCTCCCATTATTAAACGCGAAGCTTGCTTTCAGTTTTATCAGGCTTTTTGCCTTGCTGACACCTACTGACAAGACCAGCTCACGCAAGCTGAAAAGCCAAAGCTCTTTTAAGCCTTTATTCTTCCAAACCATATTCTATTTTCACAAGTGGTTTCTATCTCTATGTACTTTTTTTTGTCTCACATGGCCTTTTTTAGGTTAAGATTCAAAAGAAATAATGCTTACATGCAATTTGGGATACACAAGGTGTCTCCTTCCTCCTTACCTCACTTTTACCTTATTTCAGTCAAATTTGCTACAGAAGTGATCAAAGATGCAAGCTACTACCTTATATAGATATACTGTATTGGCTGCTTCTCCAGACTATTTATAGCATATCAGCAAGACAGCATATAAGGTCAAAGAAAGAAGCTAAGAGTATGGTATAATACTAATAGAAACTAAGCATTGATAATTCTGTTTTTAGAGAACAACGCTCCCTGTTATACAAAGTTCGTGCTATTTCCTGACCGGGACCTTCAACATCCACAGCTTCAGTCCTCACTCCATTTAACATATTAACTTCTTGAATGACTTAAGTTAACCTCATTGACAAGCATATAGAAGAAATAAAAAATAATTATTTTTTTCCACTTAAAAACATGAAGTAGCATGTAACATTGCCCTTCTTACGTACCTAGCCCAGTAAAGAGCTTCCTCATTCTTTGAATACAAAGTATTTGCTTAGAGATTTTATGTGCCTTACCTCTGAAGAAGATCGACAGAGGATTTTTTCAACATTTCATGCTCTTCAGCAACTGTTTGTAATTTCCTGTTGTGTTGAAAGAGCTGTTCAATATCAGTCTGTGCTCTTTCAGATTCTACCTGTTGAGCTTTCAGCAAATCATTAAGTTCTTCATTTTTTCGTTCCGTATTCTTCAACATTGCAGCAAGAGTTCTCGCCTTGAGTGGAAAGACACCCGCCACCAAAAAAAACCCCCACAATTACAAGCAATTCTGTTTCACAAGTCACTTTGTAATAGCCCTATTTGAGGCCACAGATCTAACACTAAAATGTCATCAGCTGCATTAAGAAAAGGGTATCTCTTGCCTGATATTAACTACAAATTAATTTGTTCACTAAATTCCTTTAGCTTCCTTTACAGACAGCATGAGGGGAGAAGGAAGAAGAAAGTATAAGATGATAACATTCTAGTTATGCATTTAGTAATCTGCAGTCCAATCTTTATTATAATATTTAAAGAATAGAAATGGTTCTGAGTTTTCAATGCACACCTCAAATACAGGACCCACAGAAGCACACTTTATTTGAAAGTTCATTTTTGACAAGTGATTAAAAGACATAAACAGGAAACATTTCTTCATATAGCAGCAAATTCTATATAGAATTGCAGTAAGTGGCTTTATAATTTCCAAGATCACTACCATTAAATTAACACTAATGGTTAACAAACGATAATCAGTACTGTAGGTTAGTTTTGTTGGCTTCCTATAAGGGAAAGGACATTAAAGAACACTGTTCCAAAGAACAATCCAGAGGAAACCAGGATGTTTATAATGAAAATAAAGACTGCCCTAACTTGCAAGCATAGCTTACACCTAAGCGGTATAGAGTTTCCACACATGCAATCACAGTTAAAACTTCCCAGCCCCATCCCAAGAGTCCCAGAAGGAAGCTCCTGTACTTACTTCGGACTCAGCCTGGGCTCTCTGGCATCGGTACTGAGCCATCAGCCTATCAGCCTGAGCCAGAGCTAGCGCCTTTGCTTCCAGAAGGTCTTGCAGCCTAGTTTCTTTAGACTGTACACAGAAAGAACGTTTTTCATTAATGTTTTCTGAATGTACAGACAGAAACATACACATACGCATTAGGTTGTACTCACTGCTAACGCCGACAGCTTCTGCTCATAGACATCCATTATGTCAGATATCCTCATATCAGCGATTGGCTCCTTCATCTGTGGAAACGTTTTCCAATTACTGCTACTGTAACTTTGTATTTACTTAGATAGGTAACGTGTGCCTAAAGAGCTCAGACATTTTGTGAACTCCACCAGTCCACTAGCTTTTTAAGCTCTTATTTTTATATTTGAGACTGTCTGCCCAAATGCATCCACCTGACTCTTGTAGAAAGTTAGTGAATAATTTAACTATTTGGGCTGAACAGGATTCATCTGCAGAAGACTATCAGTCCAGCACTATGAAACAGTAACATCATCACTCCAAAATGGTTCCCTTCGGTCTAATCTTTCCTGGAGAATTAGCAGTTGCTTCACAGGACACCTAAAGTAATTTGCCCTAATATTAACAGCACGAAATGCAAGTGGCTAAAAATCCTTGTTCATACTCGGTGGCCTTCTCAACATACAGATTATGAAAAAAGGCCCAGGAAAGTTGTTCTGCAAGGATACCATCCAGAACAGAACTTACTATATTGACCCGCTGAGTTGGTAGAGGAAATTTATTTACCATATATGACACAACAAGTCCTAAGTGTTTATTAAAATATATGCCCAAGTCAAGTGAGAATGCTACTTGGTGATTTCAGGATATTTTTTCTTAAGCAGTGCTACTGTAACATCAGTTTCGAGCTGCTGTTCATAGACACTGATGCATGACCAAGTGCAAGCTATCCCAGCTGTTCATATAATGAACACCTAATGAAAAGCTACCATCTCTGCACCATTCTGAATCATTATGTAAGATTATTTTTTTTTTGCACATTAACAGTAGCCCCCAAGTAGCTCGAGTTCTTAGCTCCTTTTGCCGGCCCTGAAGCAGGAAACAAGCAGGTTCTTTTCCTGCTTGCAAACTTGTCATCTCTACATCCTTTTAAATATTACTACTGTAAGAAAAGCTTCTGTAAGTTCCTTTCACTCTGTATAGTAGTATGATTAAAAGTGTTTTCTCAATTATGTTTTTACACACATTTGAGCTTCACACAACATACAGAACGCATACAGAGATGAAGTACTGGATATTTTAAGTGAATGTGTATATTGATTTTTAAAGGAAAGTTCTACTAATTAGAAGGTCTAAGAAAAGATTCACTCCGTTAGTCAACAACTTTCTCCCCTCAAAAATCAAAGCAGCTTTACAATCTGTCACATTACTCGAAGCTGCTGCACTAGTGCTGTTAGGCACCTGTGGCTGCTTTGACTTACATTAATCTATACACAGCAGTGCACCTACAGTCTGTCACACGCAGTCCTGAACAGGATGATTAATGGGAGCATCCAGTGGCAGAAAACAAAGTAAGCCAATGAAGACTCACTTGACCTTTTTCACTATTATTGTAGCAGCTGACCGGAACTGATAGCTTTCCAAGTTTCATTCTTACCAGTTACAACAAAGAGAGAAGGGTTGCAAAGCTAAGGCTGGAAGATAATGCCACTAATACAGATATCAAGCTGTTATCAGCACTTCCTGTTAATTTTCCCAATTTGTATACTGTTCTTTTAAGCCAAACAAAAATAGAAGCAATAATCCATCATTTCATCTAGAACAGCTACAAAACAAGTAACTTGCTTTGAACAGAAGAGAAAGAGGAAATATATCCAGTACCTGACAGTACAGCTTGCAAAGAACCACACTGTATGTGGTGCCTGTTTGAGTGTCTTATTCACAATGCACACTGCTGCAGAGGGAAGCAAAAACTTTCTTCTGAAGTAACAATAGTGCCTTTCCAAGAAAGCCACAAAAATTGAACTGCAAATGCTAAAGAGTCAGCTACATGCAAGAAAAGGCAAGTGTTCATATGTCTATTCAGGTATACAAGAGATGCACCATAATCTTATAACTATTTTATCACAGGCTATTTCTCAGGAAGCTGGGGAAGGAGGTTCCTTGTACGTGTCTCAGCAAGTCTAGGCAGCTGCGACTGTATCCGACACCCGTCTCCACATCTGACAGCTAGAAGAGCGTGTGCAACCCCACCAGAGAAAGGGTTCTCAATAAAAAGCCTAGCTTCTGATGTAGCTCAAAGAACCATCACTGAGTTCTGCTCAGGAGCTCAGTAAAAGGAGCACATTCTAAATAGGCAGGAATCTAGACTGAACTCCAGTGATACACGTGCCTTAGCCTGACACTTGCATTTTAAATTCTATCCCCCTGCAGTAAAAAAGTGTTAAATATTTAACAATGATATATAAATTCTACTAGCCTCTAGTCCAGAATGAAGTTTTTGTATCAGTTCCTGAATATTTGAAGTTGTGGATTCATCACTTGAAGGACAGGATGAAGAACATCTCACCGAAGTAACGCTGGTCACAGGTGACTGTATTTCTATTCTTTTTGATGCATGTTCCTTTTCTTGTTGTCTGTAAGCATTATTTGCTGCAATGCTTTCACCAAGCCTGTATAAACATAAAGGCTATTAATGAAACAGCTGCTACAAATATTGTTGCAAGGACTGAAGATGAGAACAATTTCATTACACAATTAACTTCTCTTTCACTGAAAACAGACTACTGGGAACAGTCACATTTTCATTACTACACGATGTTAAGCTGTAGTATCAGACACATGCCCAAACTGTCCAGAGATCCGGAAAGCAGAAAAAAAAAATGAAAGCCTGTCATGGCTAGCCTCCAGAAACAAATGCACTGTCTCACCAGAAAGGGCATGGTGTTCAGGTGTCTTGAACAATGCAGATATCTATCTCCTAGCTTGACAAACAGGTTATTTCACCTCATCATTCAACTTAACTAGGCCACTGTTTGTAAGTAGGAAGACAGAGAAGGTATTTAGTAAGAATTTTAATTTGGTATAAGATTGAATCACGAAAAGGCAGAATGCTACCAATAAACCTCAGTTTTTCCTTGCTGTGATGCTATTTTACAATACTGTATTGAGTACAGTGCCTTTCATTTTGTAAATTTTAACTCTCTAGGATCTGATGTTAACTGAATACCATCAGCATTTGAACTACTTCCTCTGCCCTCCAAGATCACAACTGTCTTTTAACTGCAGATAAAGAAGAAACAAGACAATTTTTCTAAGGTTTGTGTCTTGGATGATCTGAAATTAATCTGCCAAGAAACATGAACATCACTAAACCCATAAAAATGTCAAATTCTATCAGACTATCACAAAAATAAACTTACACTATGGCAGGAAAATCTGGTAAGGGTGCAGCCTCAAATAGTATTCTAAGTCCCACTTGGACTTGCTCTCTATGGTTTGATGTTAAAGCAAAAGTCAAAGGCGTAATCAGGCGTTGATCCTAAAAAAGAAACTACTGTGGTCAAAACAAGATATAACAGTCAACAACAACAAAACCACCTAGATATCACAATATCAAGGCCCATGAACAAAGAAATGTTTTATTCAAAACTTAAGCTACCTTCTTAAAGTTTGCCCTTCTCCATTGACTTCAGGCTCAGAAACTTAGGAGAAGGGATTTTAAAAATAGTTTACAGTTCAGAGTATTTAGAAACCTGTTTTGCTATTAATGCAGATGCAACAGGTGAAGAGACTGCTTAATTCCTTCAAGTTTTCAACTGCTTGATTTCCATCATAAAGGGTCACAGTCTTAAGTTTTATAAGGATTTCCTGAGGACTGAGAAACTCTTATTACTGCTCATTAAATTTCACAATTGCCATTCTTGAAAGAAAACCCTCCAAAACAGCATGAAGTGTTTGACTGTCTGGATTACTCTTCCATCTACAAAGTAAGTTGTTAAGGTACCATCTGACCAACAGTTATGAGAAGCTGTTTTGACTATGCAAAGTCACAAATTAGATGTATACATTTAATACTAACCAACCCCACAAATAATTTAATTATATGGTTGTGATAACTTTTTTCTAGTTTGCTACCTTTAAATTGCAGTCCCAATGCATTCTTAAAAGGGTAATTCTTACCAGGCAGCTGAAGTATGATTTCACATGCATTACTGAAATAAATGATTGGAGTAAAAACAAACTGCTCTTATTTTACAAGAATTAACAATGAAATAACCTTTAAGAATTGTGCCCAGGGGACTATACTTTCCTAGAAGGTTTATCACTTTATAAATAAGCACGCAAAACATTCAGAACTAAAACTACTGTAGTGCTATGACACTTTCCTTCACAGAAAAGCTTCATAAGACATTTTACAATCATACCTGCAGAATTCTGTAGAAGCCGACTTCCATACCAGATACATCCTGCTTCAGTCTGCTCATGAGATCAAGTGTTTTCAAAATAATATCAGCAGCAAGTTTGCTTTTAAACATACAAACAGAAAAGCAAAGTTGGGGGGGGGGCAGGGGGAAGGCAGAGCAAGATTTGTCAAATCAGCACTGATAAATAAATTCAGTCAATTTTAAAAAATGAATATATACCTTCAAAAAAAATTACATATGTCTAGCAAGGCAACAATAGAAACACCAAGAGAGACCACCGAGCTCCTTGGACATGCTGGTAAGCTACTCCAGCATACCAAGGATGGCAAAAGTGAAGACCAAAAAACCACTTTCAAGTTGAAAGTGAGCAGGGTTTAATCATAGGTCAATTATATTTCACTGCTTTTCGGCCATATAACTCTTAAGTTATACAACATTCCATTAATGACACTGAGCTAAATGAATGTATATTCTATTTTTAGTGCAGTAACACCCCACCCCCACAACGTGTGGTATTTTTGAACTCTGGTTGCATAAAATCAAAACGAAAAATTAGGTGCCATGAGCAGCTCTGGTAAGCTTCAACTACTGCATGAGGTTTAAGGTCATTGTTCCACATAAGTGGATCTCCAGCTTATGGTGAAAACAATATCTGAATGTTTAAGCTAAGTCTTACTTATTGGCCTGACCAACAACATTACTGTCTATTGCCACAAAAATACTGTTTGATTTTAAAATAATATTCATTTACGTGCATTTAAATGGTATTTTCAACTACAACATACTTTTCATTGGCACAATATCACAAGTCTCATACAAGTCTTGCTAAATTAGATTTTATATAAATTTGTGTGCTCACCACAATTTCGAGTCCACTACTTTTGTCCCCAAACCAGTATCAATCCCACTGTAGGTAAACTGGTGTTCTATTAGAGATGTGCATTGGCTGGCAGTCAGTACCTTCGAAGCATGCATTTTCAGTATGTCATCTCTACAAAGCAGTAGGCCGAGTTAAGAACAAAACTTAATATATCTATGCTTAGGTATTGGCACCAAAAGGCAACATTTTCTAATAATAAAGGACACAAAAGTAAGCGTATTAAAGCACAAGAGCTACTAAAAATGCTTTTAAAACCCAGCTACATATACCATTTGTATCATGCTCAAATCATGAGCCAAGTAAGCTTCACTTTAAAATTAAAACACACACTTGGAAACGGATAGCTAAGGTAAACCACAATAAAATGAGTGGCATAAAGAAGGAAGATGAACAAAAGGCAGTGAACAATCATTCCCTAATACAAGAACTCGTTCTCTAGGAGTGAACGAGCAAAGAGATTTCTTCACAGAACTGAGCTTAGATGCAGGACTATATCCTGCAGTCACGCACTCCTTACTACATGACAATGTGGACATTAAGGACTCCAAGTGGAGTGTATCATTCCACATTATTTTTCCTCATTTCACTGATCTAAATTTGTATTATATTCAGCTGGGAGCTACATTTGACTCAGCTAGGTGAAAAAACTATACTGATCAAGAAGATGGCCACCCAAACTCCCCCTGCAATTTCAACAGAAAACACTCATCTTTATTTTTGACCTTGTGAAGTGCTTCTATACTGCTGAATAGCCACCACATTTTATCCTGCACCACTGTATTACACAGTAATTTCACAGCAATTAGAAAGCTACTTAAGGTCTTTCAAGACAACAGTCCTAAGTAAAATTATGGCAGTTATTGTCATTAAAAGCTATTAAAGTGACCCAAGATGGACGTTTCTCCTAATATCTTAGAGCAGCTCATGGTGGAGGAATAAGAAATTAACTGCCAATAGGCACAGAAAAAGGATATTTATCAGGACATTGATAGCCTTGACCATTCTTTCACACTTTTTCTTCACTAGTATCTCATCCACAATCTGTTCTGGCATCTGAAGATGATCAAGAAGAACAGGCAGCAAAAGATCCACAAAGTGTTCAGTTGAAGTACTGTTCCCAGTATTAATAACATCCTGCAATAAACGCATTTTATTTCATATTAATATTTAGAACTACAGAACAAGGAAGTCAAGCCTACTCTACCCCTTCCACCACCAGCCTGTCTTCTAGCTTTCCCATCCTCTTGCTATTTCAGGTTCAAGACTGCTGATCAGTATCGTACTGGAGGAGGAAGTTTAACAAAGAGCAAAGAAACAGCAGAAACTTCCTCACGTCTACAAGTCCTAGAAAGCAATTCTTCGATAGCTTTGTATCTACCTCACGAACTGCTGCACCTCCCACTTAACCTTCAGTGCAGACATATTTCTAAAATACAGCATGTCTTTAAAAGAAAAATTGTTCTACAAAGTATGGAATTCTAGAACAGGGAGAATTTTACTTCAGGTGTATTTTTACATGCTACTTTTCAAGTAAAGTTCTAACAGTTGTTAAAAAAAATCAATTAAAAATGCAGCTGCTAAGAAGCTCTTTAAACTCAATTATCAGTCTTGGTACCTCAAAAATCTCTTTGAATAGTTGCAATGCTAGAACTGAACAGTCTTCAGAGCCTTCCAATGGTTGGTTTGACAAGTGCACCAATGCAACAGACGGTTCAAAACTCTTTGAGCGAGTCATAAATCCGGTATTTCCAGACACTAGCAAGCCAGATGGTTCCAGTATTGCCTGCCGCAGGGTATGACGCAGTTCTATCACAGAACAGAAGGCAAGCAGCAGTTCTAAGATCTGTGTGAAGTGAATGAGAGTTCAAATGCTTTTAAATCAAGTACTTACACAGAAATTGCAACTCCCATAGCACAGGTCTAAAGAGATATGTAAGTTCTATGCAACTCCTTTTAGCATTTTAAAGTTTTCGAAGAATAGTTTTCTTTCCTTAAAGCCAAGTCAGCAGCAGGAACACAGTTTATTAGACTGGTGAAGGCTTGTGACAGTATTCAGTGTATTGCTTTCCCTTCTTTTTTAAAAAGTATGACTAATGGCTAGAGGTCTAATAAGCAGTAGAAGTGCACATACACTCAGAATTCAGAAAGCTGTGGAAGGGAAAATATTCTGAGACACAAATGGATGCACATGTGCATACTCAAGAGGTGAAGACGAAAGCTCCTTGCTGGCAAGCTCCTTTGTCAATATCTCTTTCTAAATAAAACCAGTAAACAACAACAAAAATCAAATACACAGAAACATTAGCATTTATCATTTACTATTATCTGAAACACATTCATTAAAAAAAAATTAAGACTCATTTCACAGATGTATTTAGCCCAAATATTTTCATGACATTTCATATTTTAGCATTTAGCAAAAGATAGACAATGTTTCATTTACATAAGGTGGCACTGAGACAAAGTCGAATGCAACAGTTAACTGCTTAACCAAATGTGGCACCAATTTGTTCAACTAATATGAAAGAATTTATTCCTGTCTTTGAAATGATCATCATGGTTCCCCAATCATCAGTTCAAAGTCTGAGTAGTGCCAATTCAAGTTGTAGCAAATGAAGTGGAATACACGCTGCATTTCTGGTAGATCCCAAAATTTCTTATTTGCCAAAGCACAAAAGGTGTTTATGTTGGCTATTTGCCTGAAAGCAAACACACATAATCTGGCAAAAAAAACACAACCATTACAAATTCAACCTGACAGCCTTTTGAACAATGACAAAAATACCATAGGTCACTTAAGAGTCCTGAAGTCAATGTATTTCATTATCAACCTGCGTGCACAAGTAACCTACTTATGACTACAGAAGTAGAACTAGATTAGGAGTTGCACCCTCTTAGGCTTAAACTGAAAAAGTATAAATACCTTAGATGATGAAACAGGATCCCTTCCATGAAGAAGATTTAGTACTTGACCAAGGCACGAGGTAAAGTGCTCGTACCTACAGCACACAGAGGAGAGAGGAAGGAAAAAAAAAAATTTCACCACACTCAGACATTTATACAGTGGTGAATGCAAATGTGCTATTCTCCTCCTTACGTCCAAACACTTCAAGTACAGTGATAGTTTTGATAATGTAATTTCTATGTAACATAGACTAAGTTTTAAAAATATCCTAAGAATGAAAGCAAATTCCTTAAAGTAAGCCAAGATTTTCTAGCTATTTGTACTGCTAGATTTAGACTGAAATTTAGCAGCTAAATTCTGTCAGCTGAATTTGCAGAACCACCAGTCAAGCCCTCCACAGAATTACTCTGTAATGCCCTCCAGAAAAATTATTACAACTTCAACCATACTATTTCACTTCAAGATAATATAGACCTGTAAAAGGCAAGATAGCTATTAATCAAGTTGTCTGACCACCCATATTGTCCAAAGAATTACTGAACAGAACTATGAAATATTCTTTAAGTGATGATGAATAAACAGAATTTGATTCACTCTATGTGAAACTAGTAACACAAGAATCCTCACTTCTGGTACAATAGTTACAATCAAATAGTAACATTCAAAAAGCACCTAGGAAATTTTCCAATGTTTGGTTCAGAATACAAAGAGCATACAGCAAAGGAACTGAACAAGAGCTTAGGAAAAATATCCTGCATTTTTAGGAAGTGAAGCCATACCTGGTAAGATAATCTGCAACTCTGGGGTTCTTCAGAAGATCCATGAGTAGATCAACAGAGTATTTTCTTGTTAGAGTACCATCTCCATTTACAACAATATTGAATATTAGCTGAAATGTCTGATGGATATTTTGAGCATGAAAGAGCTGAAAGGAAGAAGAAAGTTATGTATGGCACATACTTATTTTGCTGTGTCTCTTGCTCATTAAAACTAGCTGGAATTTGAAATTTATTTGACCAGTGTGACTATTAGTTTTATCTACAACTTAGGAATACGACAGACTTCAAAGTATGACTTACTTTTTCTCCTACTTCTTCATTTAAAGTAAGGCTTGATAATACTGAAAGCGCAAACACAACCATAGTCAAACTACTATGGGCCAGGAAACTTATCAAGGTACGATAGAAACTCTTCACATTATTCTAAAGCAAAAAGGAGAAACATAGACATTATAAGTTTGATTCTGTTCTATCAAAACACCAAATTTACAGATTGTATATATTTATAAAAAAGCCATATAAATCATGAGAAATAATACAAAAAATATATTGGAATGATAACAGTTCTCTAGGAAATCTATTTTATTTTAGTGTTCTGCTGCACAATATTGGTGTTGATGTCAATGACTAAATTCTGTTGAATTTGTATAAGGAAAAATAAATAAATAAATAAAACAAGGAACAAAATCTATCATTATCTTAAAGAAAGATGAGAAAGTCATTTTGCTAAAATCTCTAACAGAAAACAACCACTGAAAATTGACCCCCACCCCTTCTCCACTCGGTCATCAGATCTGACACTAGTTCCACCTCCCCCTCGCCCCTCTCCCTTACAAGGTAACCAGTACAACATTCACTGCCATGCAGATGAATTTGTATTTCTGAAGTAAAAAATATGGTATGTTTGCACTGATTTATGAAGAGACAGGAACTGAGTAGCTCAGATACAGGTATGTATTTGAAGACTCAAGGGGCCCTGACCTGACATCAAGAATAGTGGTATTTTATCGATTTCCTTTAAAAGGCAAATTTCTTTCTTGGCCAAAATTAATGTAGCTTAAAAAATTACAGCTACAGTCTTTATGTTAACAACATTTACTTTTTCCTAATGAAGAATGCTCAAATTTTAAATTTCACATTTCATTTGCAGAGAACAGTTGCAGAAACTAAACATATAACACAAGCTACTGCAACAACACAATAATGTAGTGAATGAAAAAGTACTCAGGTTCCTGTTCTACTGGTTATTTGCCCCAACATGAGAGAAACAACCCCCAACTCTGCAGAACAAGCAGGCCAGGGCTATCACTGCTGCAAAAAAAAGCAGTTAATCAATACTAAGGTAATTCCCCAGAGTCAAGTAACTCTCTTTTGCCCTCAAGCCAGAAGGATGATGCCACTAAAACAAAACTCTTACCAAAGACTTTATCCGAGTTTGAATAGATAAGTTGTGACGACAGAGATTTGCCAGGAGTCCTAAACATGGTATCGTTAACTCGTCTTCAGTGGACTGACTTCAAAGGAAAGTCCAGAAGTTTAAACAAAGATATGTTTATAAAAGCATCTAGAATTTAATTAGAAGAAACTAAAGGGTGGAAAACGGTGGGGTAGGACTGTAGTGAGGGTCATGTTTGTTTTTAATTAGACATTATTCTGCCAAGCAAAGCAGAATTCAGATTGCAGTCTCCCCAGCATGGGCAGTTTTTCATGGAGTAGAAATGCAACAGGATCAGAGATCAGTGCTACCAAAGGTCATTCACTGCAGGTGCTTTTGACAGTCATCAGACCTCTTGCAGGGACCCTCACACAAAGTTTGTGTTCTAACAATTCCACTCCTCATGACAGGCAGCAATTTTCTCCTGGCTTTTCTCTTTGCCAACATCCTGCTCCTGCGGGTGTGGGGGTGGGCTAAGAGGCCGATTAATATTCAATCACTACATTAAATGATCTGTAACAACACGGCTTTCCAAGAAAAGTCTCTGTTAACTTCAGAGCAAAAATGCCACAGCTCACTGGGGAGACCAGGGCAGTGCAATACGCCAACAGCCTTCAGAAAGTTCAGAAACTTGGCTAGTCATTTCCCATGTGAAAAGACAAGATAGCACACACTTACACACGATGCGTCAGAAATGAAATTAATTCATCGATGCTGGCACCAGCGCAAAAGACTGGAACATTGTAGGTTAGCCTCTGCAGGAACTGAATACTCTGAGGAAATAAAAAACTATTCACATGTGGCTTTGCTACAGCATCTCGCTGAAGGATGTCACCAGTCACAAAAGCTCAAACTGAAAGGACAGGTAACCAGACACCACAACTGAATGAGTTTTCAGACTCTGCAATGTCAACAGAACAATCATACCAGCTGCTGCAAGCACACCGAGTAATGCCCTACCACACTGACATATTTATTAACAGCCCAAGCAGATTAATCAGGTTTTCTTTTGACAGAGGAGTTACCTTTTGAGCCCACCCAATTCTGCCCCTTGCCTCACCAGCCAGTTCTCCATCCTGTCAGTGAGACAGGGGCTTTGTCCTGCTGGAAGATCTAGAAGTCTCACCAAAACCCCAAAAGCACTTTCAACCTCTTGTGAAAAGTATGTTTACAGGAAAACTGCTCTGCTGTACACACTGCCAACACATTAACGGTAGTCAAGTCCTTCATCCAGCATACTTTCGGCACATAACTGAGTGAATGGGAAGCCCATGTATTCAAACATGACAAAAACCACAGCACAGGATAGCCACTGAAACAAAAATCTCACCATGTAAATTGTAAATATCTAATAGAAGACCGTAAAGGTCTCAGAATTGGATCTCTTTGGTGACTACAAAATCTCTCCCACTGACCAGCAAGTCACTTGGGTCCCAAGTCCTTCTCCCAAGCAACCAGCAATATAGGATGAGTGGCAATGGCCTCAAGTTGTGTCAGGGGAGACTCAGATTGGATATGAGGAAAAATTTCTTTACTGAAAGAGTGGTCAGGCATTGGAACAGGCTGCCCAGGGAGGTGGTGGAGTTCCCATCCCTGGAGGTGTTCAAAAAAACATGTAGATGTGGCACTTCGGGACATGGTTTAGGAGGCATGGTGGTGTTGGGGTGACGGTTGGCCTTGATGATTTTAGAGGTTTATTCCAACCTTAACGATTCTGTGATTCCGTAAGTCTTCTGGTACTCCCACTGCTTTAAAAAATATGAAGCCATGAGAAGAGTGTTCTTTACCGGATGCTTGACTCATTTTGCAAAGATCAAGGGCAACAGAACTTCTGGCAAATTCGTTTTCTGCTCTACCTCCCCAGAAGAGAGATGTGACCACAGGCAGCCAGCAAGTACTTGCCGAAAGCTAAGAACCACGTCTGAGAAAACCTGTGCGTATTTTAAGAAAACAAAGAAAACTTTACTGTTAAACGCACACAAAGGACAGGTTAAAACTACTGAAGTCAGACTGGGAGATGTCACATGTTCACTTAAAAAAAATATAATAGAATCATAGAATGCTTTGGGTTGGAAGAGACCTTTAGAGGTCATCTAGCCCAAGCCCCCTGTAGTGAGCAGCAACATCTTCAACTAGACGAGGTTGCTCAGAGCCCCATCCAACCTGGCCTTGAATGTTTCCAGGGATGGGGCCTCCACTGCCTCTCTGGGCAACCCGTTTCAGTGTTTCACCACCCTCATCGTAAAAAATTCCTTCCTGATATCGATACAGTCTAAATCTACCCTCCCTTAGTTTCAAGCCATCGCTCCTTGTCCTGACAATGGACAGGCAGACAGCAAAGCAAGCTTCCGTCAGCATAGCCCCCTTGCATTCAGCGGCAGACAGCGCTGACCAGAGGGAAGGAGGCAAAGGTCACACACGCCCTGCAAACCTTCCATGAGAACTGGCTGCCACAGCTTCCCTTTCTCTCCTCCACAATTACCTCTCAAAGTATTGATCATACATATCAATCTCCAGGTCTTTGTTATGAACAGGAGCAGAAATAACCAAGTGCCTCAACTGGAAAATAACCTTCCAAGCTCTCTCATGCACTCATTTCTTGAAATAATTTCAATACCAGGGTTTTTTTTTTGTGTTTGCTTAATGGTTTCGTTTTTTTTGTGGCTTTTGGGTTTGTTTATTTTTGAATTAGAGCAGGTGAGAAGCACAAGGAATATTAAAGACAAAATACAAGGAACCCTATGCAGTGTTAAAATCCTGTCACAATAGCCTCACACAGCAAACAAAATACACAGCTGCAATCAACTTTCCTCAACACATTATTTCACATAGCGCTTTTAAAGAGTCATCATATGCATACAGTATAATGACTACTATGTAACAGTAGCCAAATATGATTAAGCATTACTTTCTGTTACCTGTAATAAGACTGGGTCGTTAAGATTAGCAGAACTTCGATGAACCACTCCTGCCAGCACGCTGGTCAGATTGTAGGTATCCTGAAGAGCTTCTCTAGTCTCATTGTCTAAAGCTAGAATTTAAGAATTGTTGATAAAAACACCTATCTA